>Ga0180007_10000029_pt1 | contig 269000 bp, 228 predicted proteins | sample MM_PC_MetaG_FD_121122 | JGI IMG/M metagenome (GOLD analysis project Ga0180007, IMG submission 121122) | Groundwater microbial communities from the Aspo Hard Rock Laboratory (HRL) deep subsurface site, Sweden - MM_PC_MetaG | ecosystem: Environmental > Aquatic > Deep subsurface > Groundwater... | reverse complement strand
GGGCAGGGAGGGAATCGAACCCCCTAAGGCTTAGCCAACGGATTTACAGTCCGCCCCAACTCTCCTACTTTGGCGCCTGCCCATCTTGTACATAATGTCAATCCAAACGAGCATGAAATATATTGTGATTTTAGGATAAATGCAATATCTGAGTGAAAAAAAGTTAATGCCGCCACAATTCCCTGTCCAAACTTCGATATTGGATAGCTTCACTTATGTGAGTTGGTAATATTTCTTCCGAACCTTCAATGTCTGCGATAGTCCTGCTAACCTTAAGGATTCTGTCATAAGCTCGCGCAGACAAATTCAGTTTTGTCATTGCCATTTTAAGTAACTCTGTGCATGTTTTATTCAATTGACAAAATCGCCTTACTTCCCTTGTTCCCATGTCAGCATTACAGTGAATTCGCTCAAATTTAGTGAATCTTTCCTGTTGAACAGACCGTGCTTTGATAACTCTGCTTCTTATCTCCACAGACGCTTCCCCCTTTTCATCTGAAGATAAGTCCTTATATTTAACCGCCGGTACCTCGATGTGAATGTCAATCCGATCAAGCAGCGGTCCTGAAATCTTTGCCATATATCTCTGTATTGTTGCTCCATTACATGTGCAATCTTTTGATGAATCTGTACTAAAACCGCAAGGGCAGGGATTCATAGCCGCTGCAAGCATAAAATTAGCAGGAAATTCAAGTGACATCTTGGATCGACTGATAGTTACCTTGTAGTCTTCCAAAGGTTGTCGCATAACCTCAAGCACATTCTTTTTGAATTCCGGTAGTTCGTCCAAAAAGAGAACACCATGATGAGCGAAGGATACTTCACCTGGTCTGGGGTAAGATCCTCCGCCAATAAGCGCCGCGTCGGAAACCGTATGATGAGGACTGCGAAATGGACGTTCCGTTACAAGTGCTTTCTCTTGTGGAATAATTCCGGCAATTGAATGAATTTTTGTTGTTTCGAGTGCTTCCTCAAAATTCAAAGGTGGTAAAATAGAGGGTATTCTTTTAGCGAGCATGGTTTTACCAGATCCCGGAGGTCCAATTAAAATTATATTATGACCGCCAGCCGCCGCAATTTCAAGTGCACGCTTAACATTCTGCTGTCCTTTTACATCTGAAAAATCCAGATGATATTTATTTACTTCGGCAAACACTTTATCACTATCAGTAAAAACAGGCGAAAACTCCCTTTCATCATTTAGAAATGCGACAACATCATTAAGATTCTCCATTCCAAAAACATCAACCCCTCTTACAATTGATGCCTCATGAACCGATTCTTTAGGTAAAAGAAGGTTTTTTATCCCCACACGTTTAGCCTCAACGGCAATGGGTAACCCGCCTTTAACTTTTCTTAGGCTACCGTCAAGCGAAAGTTCTCCAAGAAGAATAGTATTTTGTAATTTATCGGGTTTAATAATACTGTTCGCTGAAAGAATACCTATTGAAATGGGTAAATCGAATGAACTTCCTTCCTTTTTAATATCTGCCGGAGCCAAATTCACTGTTATTTTTCTCAGAGGGAAGTCATAACCAGAATTTTTTATTGCAGCTGTTACTCTTTCCTTGCTTTCCTTTACGGCACTATCCGGAAGTCCCACGATCGTTACGGCCGGGAGTTGCTTTTCACAATGGGATTCAACTTCAACCAAATATGCATCAATTCCAAACGTTGCGCTTGAGAAAACCTTGGAAAGCATTTTAAATTCCCCAAATATTAGAAGAGCAAATGATTAGCAATTTAACAATAAAATGTTATTTAGCCAAAATCATTTTTCTAACAACGGAAGAATTGGCGGTTTTGGCTTCGAAGAAATAGATGCCGGATGGTAAATTTACACCACTAAAGGTAAATGAGTGTCTACCCTGCGACAGACTGCCTTCGTGAAGTTTTTTGATTTTCTTACCAACAAGATCATAGACGTAAATTTCTACCTCATCCTGTTCCAGCATTTCTATAGTAATCTGTGTTTCTGGGTTAAAGGGGTTTGGAAAGTTTTGCTCTAAATCAAACTTAAGCTGTTCAACTTGTCCAATCTTTACAACTGAGGAATATATTGTACTACCGCCTTTATTAATTTGGCGTAATCTATAATAAACAATATCTTCACCTATTCGCTTTTCGTCGGAGAAATAATACTTTTTACGTAAATCATCCTCAGCATAAACCGAATAAATTCGTTCGAATTCACCCCCGGAAAATGATTTTTCCAAAACAAACTCTCTTGCAGTCGATATTTCCTTTTGACTCCACTCAATAGAATAGAATCCGCCATAGACAACAACATCAAGTTCAGGCGCTTTTGAAAAAATAGGGGCGTCAGAAACCGAATAAGAAATATTGTTGTAATCCAGCTTTAGGCTGGTAGTTGACGGTAATTTAAGGAGGGACCGATCATCATCAAAATCTAACATTAAATACGGATGCGAAACTGTTGTAGAATAGTTCTTGTAATGTTTATTCAAAAAGGAATGTTCAATTTCATCACTATACCGCCAAACTTTTAAGAGATCAAAGTCGATATTATCATTTATAGAAGAGTTTTTTAACTGAAGCGAAAGAGATTTTAAATTAATAATATCATTTATCGGAAAAGAGAAAAGAAGTATATCATTTCCGTAAACATCAACTTTTTTATTCTCATTAGAAATCATTATTGAATAATGGTTCCAGGAATTTTTACCCACAAAACAGTCACTATAGTACTCCTCACCTTCTTTTTCATCAAAAGTAATGATGTGATTATAGTTTTGATACAGACTTAATAATACATCATTTGTTCTTCTATTAACCAGCTTTAAGAAAGGTTCAGTATAATTATTCAGTGAAGCCCAAAATTCAATTAAAAGATTATTGGGTTCCTCATCCTTATCAACTCTCAGGTTCAGGAATGAATTTGGTTGTAAGAATAATGACCCACCCGCCTTTAATTGTGGCACGTAAAAATTAATAGGTATAATGGGCAAAGGATTTTTACTGCTTAGAAAATCATATGACGAGAATACTTCTACTTTACCATTTTCATAAAAACACTCGTAACCAAAAGCTACTTTCAATTCGTCAAAATTGTAAGCATCCATTTCAAGAATTAATTGGAAAAAAGTATCATGTGTTAATCCCAGGCTATCAAGATCAATCTTAACCTGATACGCTTTACCATAAAAATCATGAAAGTTTGATTCAGAAAACTCCAGTTCCTTTTTTAGCAGATCATCAAGATAGGTTACTTCTCTCAACTTAACGTATGTATCGAGCAACAAGTAAAAGTTAATTGCATGGCATTTTAAATCTGTAACTCTGGAAAATACAGAGACTTCGAAGGAATTATTTTTAGGGACATAGTCCGGATAGTCTACTTTTAGTAGGAAAGGGCGCTCTTGAGCAAAAGTATTCAAAAGCATACTTATGCTGAATATAATCAGTATAAACCTTTTCATTCCGGAAACCGTAAAAATTATTAAATAGGCACTCCCTAAACATTACCTTTAATAGTAAACCACTCAGAATATAGCCATTACATGCTTGTCAATCAATATAATAATATCATCACAACAACAAACAATGCATAAATTTTTCTCAATTTATTATCGAAGAGAAAGGCGCATTATTCGAGCCCATAGCAACTATATTCATTTTATCAAAATCCAGGAGCCTCTTGGCCTCAAGACTGATTTCATCAATTGTTACATTATCAACTTGACTAATAGATTCTTCTGTAGATTTTATTCTATCGTAATATAATATTGAATTTCCCATGCGCATCATTCTATTCGTTGTACTCTCTAAACTCATAAGAAGATTACCTTTAATATACTCTTTGGTTCGGTTGAGCTCTTTTGCTAAAACAGATTTTTCCCGAAGTTTGCATAATTCCCTCTCGATAATCTGTAATCCCTTTGGAACCTGTAGATCAGAAGTTGAGAAATAAATCCCCAGAGAAGAGATATCATAAAAGGAATTAAAAAAAGAATTTATTTGATAAGCAATTCCATTTTTTTCGCGAAGAGATTGAAATAGCCTACTGCTGCTTCCCTCGCCAAGTATATGAGATAATAAACCCACGGCAATTCGTCTTTTATTCTTAATGCCAGGGGCAACAATTCCGGCAACGATGTGAGTCTGTTGAATATCTTTTTCAATAAAAACATTTTTAGCCTTCGCGGGCTTAGCAATTTTTTCGTTAGTACAAAATCTTTTTTCCGGAATCTTTAAGTATTTTTCAGCTAATGAAACCAGAAGCGAATGGTCAATTTTACCCGAGGCGACAATCACGATATTGTCTGAAGTATAATTCTTCTTTACAAACTCAAAAAGCTCTTTCTGATTGAATTTTCTAATGTTCTTTTCAGTACCAATAATAGGGTACGAAAGAGACAGTCCGGAATAAATGCCCGATTCAAATCGATCAAAAATTACCTCCTCAGGAGAATCTTCAATGTCATAAAGTTCATCTACGACAACACCTGCTTCGTTAATAATATCTTTTTCATCAAAGCGAGGATTAGAAAGCAAGTCAGCAATCACTTCAAAAGTCTTTTCTAAATGTTGACTTAATCCCCTTCCGTAAAAACAGGTATGTTCTTTTGATGTAAAGGCATTAAGATACCCTCCCAGGGATTCAACGTCCTCAGAAATTTTTTTTGCAGATCTTGACCTGGTACCTTTAAATACCATATGCTCAATAAAATGAGTGATTCCATTATTTTTTGCACTCTCATGAATAGAACCAACATTTACCCAAAATCCTAAGGAAAACGAATTGACATGTGGAAGGCTTTCTGATACAACCCTTAGACCGTTGTCCAGTCTCGTATTTTTTATATTATTCAAGATATTCCTAAAAATTGAAGGGGAAATATATAGATATGAGTTATGGTAATCAATTAGGGTGGAATCTGGCAGGCACCTAAGGCATCTGCCAGAATCTACAATTAAATAATCTTAGAGGTCTTCAAGCACTATTCCAACAGTTACAGTAATTCCCGGTGATACAATAACCGTGGTTGTGTCTGTTTTGAAACTCGCGTGAGTTGTAATAAAAGTATATGTCTGAGCTGTAATATTATTAAAGTTAAAATAACCATCCCTGTCGCATGTAACAGTTCTTCCATCCGGGGCAGTTGTAATTAAAGCGCCATTAATCGCCAATCCATTATATGCGTGTGTTACTCTTCCTGCAACTGATCCAACTGATGGTGTTAAATTAAAATCAGAATTTGTAATCAATCCTGCCTGAATCAACACACTTACGCTATCAGAAAGATAACCTACCTTGGACACCTTAACCTTATATGTGCCTGGAAGAATATCCACAATAGAGAAATTCCCACTCGCATCTGTGTTAACAACGCTCGATGATGGTACGGTTGAAACTAAAACATTTTGCATCTCATTCCCTGTAATCGCATCAAGTATATGTCCCTTTAGTGATCCATATGTTTCCAGAACTGTTGTATCCTTTTTACTCATGAAAATGTCTGCTATTGTTGTATCGCCTGCGGAAACACTTACGCTGATTGATGTGGAATCGTAATTCTGTTTTTTCGCAATTATTTTGTACACACCAGGTGTTAAGTGTGTTAGAAAGAAATCACCTTCAGCGTCAGTTAACACTGATCCTGTTATCGGAACAGTTGAGATATTGACCAGTTGCAGAGTTGTATTATCATCCAGATCACGAACAGTACCAAAGATATATCCTTTGTCGTCATTCACTATTGTTACATCAGGTTCCAGTATAAAATTAGCAATTGCCGTATCGCCATGCGATAAGCTAACACCAACTGTTATTTCGTTGAACCCATTCTTAGTTGCAGTCACCTGATATCTGCCGCTATCCACATTTGCAATCTTAAACATACCTGCAGAGTTAGTTGCCACAAAACTAGTTGGCGGATCTGTTAATACACTCGCATTTATAATAGGATTGTTAGTACCTTCCTCAAAAACGGTACCAATTATATAACCTTCTCCAACCAGTACCGGTCCACTTGGAGATTCTTCTTTACAAGCCAATAACATACCTAACATAAAAACAATTATAAAATATATCTTTCCTTTCAGCGTCATCATCGCCCCTTGTTCATTTTACAAAACTTACTACAATACACTTTATTATCGTTTTATTTTGAGTACAGTTTAGACTTAAAGAGGGTTATTGGCTGGCATGTTGAATTAATTACCCGGAATATTGCTTATTCCGGGTAATAATTAAGATTTTATTTATTGAGTTATAGTTACGTTATGCTCTTCGCAGTACCTTCCGAAAAACTCACCAATGGCTTTATAAGCTTTTTCAAGAATTTCTTCCTGCGGCAGGAATACCGCACGGAAATGCTGTGTGCCAGGTTTTTGCCCGAATCCTGATCCCGGAACAACAACAACACCGGTAGCTTTAATCAGCTCAGTAATAAAATGAGAATCATCTTTATCTATGTGCAATTGAGGATAAGCATAAAATGCACCTTCGGGCTTCACGCATGAAATACCATGAACAGCATTCAACATCTCAACTGTCATATCACGACGTCTGTGAAGCTTAACCAGCGCTGCTTCCAGATTGTCCTGAGGGCCTTCCAAAGCAGGTTTAATGCCATATTGTTCAGGATGGTTTGCAGATAACCTTGCGCGTAATATTTTGTTTATCGCTTCCATGTAATCGTTTAATTGTTCAGCCTTGCCGCTCATAATTCCCCAACCAATTCTAAAGCCTGGAACAATATAATTCTTGGATAATCCACCAAATGTAATTACGGGAGCGTCAGGGTTAAGAGATGCTATGGAAACATGTTTGTTTTTGTCAAACATCAGCTTATCATAAATTTCATCTGCAAATACAACAAGATTATGCTCAACAGCCAGGTCAAGAATCCCTTTTAAAATTTCAGTTTTGCAATTAGATCCTGTTGGATTGTTAGGATTAATCAGAATAATTGCTTTTGTCTTTGGATTAATCTTTTTCTTAATGTCCTCAATATCAGGCTGCCATCCGTTTTCTTCATCAAGATAGTAAGGATTTTCTATTGCCTGAAGTTTTGCTGCAACTGCGGTGTAGAGCGGGTAACCGGGAGATGGTGTTAATACGTTCTCTCCATCTTCTACCAACGCGCTTAAGCAAATTTCAATGGCTTCACTAGCTCCGGTTGTAACAAAAATATCCTGAATGTTGCTTATGCCTTTTTTGACAGCATCTCTTTCAATAGCATCAACAGCTTCTTTAATTCCGGATGAAGGGGAATAACCATTATTATTATCCAACATAGCTTTATAAGTAGCTTCCACCAAATGAGCCGGTGGCGCAAAATCAAATTTGTTAGGATCGCCAATGTTCAGATATAACATTTCTTTACCTGTTTTAGCGACTTCGTTAGCAAGTGCTACAATATCTCTTACTGCATATTTAATATTTTCTGTTCTCGAAGCGGGTTTAATTTTAATCAATGTCATCTTTATACTCCGTTGTCTTGTATTAATACTTCCAAAAAATAATCTATTATAGCGTCAGAATCCAAAAATCTTCTAGACCCATCCCCTCAATTTACAAACCTCTGCCACACGGGCAACACCAACAACCATAGCTGCCTGACGAGGATGAACCTTTTTCTCTTTAAGAGCCTGATAAACAGTATGGTAAGCTGCCATTAATTTCTTGTCAAGTCTTTCATGAACAGTTTCTTCATTCCAGAAATACGAATAACTATCCTGAACCATTTCGAAGTAGGAAACTGTAACTCCTCCGGCACTGGCCAGAATATCGGGAATAACATGAATACCTTTTTTAAACAAGATCCTGTCAGCTTCGGGTGTCGTTGGTCCGTTTGCCAGTTCGCAAATTACCTTTGCTTTAATGTTATCTGCGTTCTCACTTGTGATAACATTTTCGAGCGCGGCTGGATAAAGAATTTCAACATCAAGCTCCAATAATTCTCCGTGAGGAATTGGTTTGGAACCAGGGAAATTTGCCACTGATCCGGTCTTAAGTTTATGCTGAACAAGTTCTGTTGGGTCAAATCCCGCACTGTTAAAAATTGCACCCTTTGAATCACTTACAGCAACAAGTTTGCCACCGCCAAGCAATTTTTTATGAAGCATTGATGCTCTCTGTCCGGCATTTCCAAAACCTTGAATTGCATAGGTTTTGGTCGGATCAAAGCCATATGTATTGCACGCTTCGCGAACAGTTATTACTCCACCACGTGCAGTTGCATTCCTGCGGCCCATAGTTCCGCCAATCGATTTTGGCTTATCTGTAAAAGCACCGGGCTCATGTCTTCCAATAATAGTTTCGTACTCGTCCATCATCCAGGCCATTGTTTGTGGATTTGTATAAACATCAGGCGCGGGAACATCCACACGTGAACCAATATGCGGCGCAATTGCCTGGGCATAGGCACGACTCAATCTTTCCAACTCCATCTCAGACATATTTTTAGGATCACAACAAATACCTCCCTTACCACCGCCAAGTGGAATATCAACAACAGCGGTCTTCCACGTCATCCAGGAAGCCAGAGCACGTATTGTATCGACAGTTTCATCGGGATGAAAACGAATACCTCCCTTTGCCGGACCGCGTGCATAATTATGTTGAATTCGCCATGCATGAAAAATTTTAGGTGTACCGTCATCCATTTTTACATGAAGGGTAAATTTGTACTCTCTTTGAGGCCATTTTAAAAGTTCAATTGTTGCCCTGTCAAGGTTAAGTAATTTGGCAGCTTCTTCAACCTGTTCCTGAGCAACCTTAAAAGAATTATATGATTCCATTACTCGTCCCCGTCATTTGAATTATCATTTTCTTTATTTTTTTCCTCTTCAGGATTGCTTAAAATTATTCTGTACCAGCAGTGCTTGCACATAACAGCTTTGTCTACACTAAGCAAGACCTGTTGCCACGGACTGAGTTTATTCCCGCAGTGCGGGCAAGCATCAAAGACTTCCGGGTTCATTTTATTGTTCTCCATTTTAGTCCTTCGGCTTTAGTATAATACCTTTGTTTTCGTGTCCATTCATTCGTATGGTAAAGGGGTTTTCAAACCTTAAATGTCTTGTAAAATTCATTTCCTGGAATGGCTTTATACTAAGCAGCCAGTCCCAGTCTATAAAACCATCGTCGTTAAAAGCATTTACCGTAAAATAACCTATCATAAATGAGGTCAGGTTTTGGAAAAAGTGCGAACCCTGCGAAGGCGTAACAGCCATCTCCTTAAAGTTCGTTTCCACTATGGTTCTTGCACCTGCAATATCCGACCATTGAACAGGGATGCCCAGCCACGGATCAAGTGTACCCCAGCGACCAACGCCTATAAGCAAATAAGGTCTTCCTTCCTTAAGAAGCTGCGAATTAAATTTACTAACCTCTCTGGCTACTTCGTGACTTTTTGCTCTGTCAAATTTATGATAATCAACAAATACAATATCATGGATATCATTAATGTTGCCATGACCTAGTACATGATCACTTGTACATATTATGTCTTCCGGTTTATGGTCATCAAGATTCAGATCCGATATTTCCCGGTTAATAACAAGCGGACGCATTTGCAGCAATCCGAATTCTTTGGGCTCATCTCTGCTCTTACCCATGTTAACGGCAAATTCTATTTCTACAGGCGTACCCATTCCCCATGTACCCATATCTAAAAGTAAATCAAGTATTACAGGCAATGGAAATAATTTATTTTTTAGAATAGGACTGAAAGTAACAATTCTGGAACCCGCCCGCGATAACCCCTCGTAGATTGCGTCATTTTCGTGAGAATAAGTTGAACCGCAATAAACCAGAGATCCATCTCTTTCTGCCGTTGCAAGATCATACTGGTTAACCAGCATATCATGTGTTTCATTTCCAAAGTCGGAGTTAGCGTTAAGATTTAAGGCAAAAAAATCTTTCTGGCTGGAATTTAATGTCTCTTCAACCGAATGAAACTGGATTACATCAGTTGGATACTTCGGGCAAAACCTTACGGTCTCTCCTCCATCTACAACTGTTTTTCCTAAACCAAGAGCTACATTGGCAATACCGTCATCCGAAGTTTGCGGCTTAGCTGGATAAAAATTGTAGGATTTGCCGACCCCGGAGAAATCAGGGTAGAACCTGTTATCATGAGTTTTACCAACCATGCGCTGAATTATCACAGCCATTTTTTCTTCTTCCAGGCGATAGGAAGTCACGTTTATGTACTCTTTAGAACCCTCGTAAAAGGTGGAGGCATATACTCTTTTTATAGAAGTGAGAAGTTCGTTAAGCCGCACTAACGGATTATGTTGTTTATTTGGGATCATGTAAGTTTCATAAACGCCGGCAAACGGATGGTATTGAGAATCCTCAAGCAAGCTTGAAGAACGAACAGCCAGCGGTGTGTGAACAATATCCAAAAATGCTGCTAACTCGCCCAGAATTTCCGGAGGGAATCTTTCAGCTTCCAGGAATCGTTTTGTGATTTCTTCATCATCATGGCAGTTAAGGGCAAACTCTTTAAGATTGTTGTCTTCGATAAACTGATCGAAAACATCAGTAGCAATTACAACCGCTGCCGGCACATGTATCTTAACGCCCTCGAACTTATATCTTACATCATAATCGTTTATCAGAGTATTTACGAAACCGAGACCACGCGCTTTACCGCCTAACGATCCACCGCCAATTCTTGCAAAACTCATTTCAGGATCAAATGATTCTTTCACAAAGTCTGTAATTATACCTTGCTGACGTAAAGTTCTATAGCTTTTTAAGGCGGCTATTAAATCTTTACGTAGCTCAAGAATTGAAGGATAATCCTTAACCTGTCTTGGTCTTAATTGATGCGCCAGCCAGAATTCCGTACGTGCTTTTAACCAGTTGGAAAAGTGGTTTCTGGAGGCATGGTATTCAACACAACTTTCGGGTACTTGCGCTAAACTTTCTTCCAGCGATTTCAGATCATTTGCTCTCCCCACCTCAACACCCTCGGGAGTTCTGAAAACGAAATCACCAAAACTAAAATACTGATTCATAAACTGGCGTAATTCGTTTAGCAGGAGCGGCGAATCTTTTACAACGAATGACCCTCCAACCAGATGAGATGGTTTTTCATTTTCGGCGTTATCCGAAAGAAGCAGTATTGGAACATCAGGCATATCACTTTTCACCTTGCGGGCAAATTTCAATCCCGCTTCCGGATCCTGCAAACCTTTCTTCGGAAAATCAATGTCAGAAACAATGCCCAGCAAATGTTCTTTGTATTTTTTATAATACTCTCGTGCTTCTTCGTAATTTGAGCACAGTATAATTTTAGGGCGTGCCCGCATCCTTAAAAATTTATGGGTAAGATTTATTCCTTCTGAAATTAATCTTCTGGATTGATTTAATATTTCCGAGTAAATGATGGGAAGAAATGAAGAGTAGTACCTTACATTATCTTCAATAACAATAATGTTCTGAACACCAACCATCTTGGTATCATGATCAATATTCAACTTGTCTTCAAGATACTTGATGATGGCAATGATGATTCTGAAATCGCCCTGCCAGATAAATATTTTATTGAACATGGAAGTATCCTGATGAAGAAGCAGATACTTCAATTCGCGATTATCATGCGCAAGCAATACTATTGGAATATCCAGTCCTTCCTCTTTTACCAGATTAGCGAATTGAATAGCGTGCATATCTTCAATGTGCATAGTTGTAATGATAAGATCGAACCGGCTCTCTTCCTTGGCAAGTTTTATTGCTGCCTTGCCTGCTGACACTCGTGTTAATTCCGGCGAGTGACTAAGGTTAAGTCCCTGGTATTCATGACGTATCAATTCATATAAACGACCATCTTCTTCGAAGAGATACAAATCATACAAACTTGATACTAGAAGTATATCACGAACCCTGAGGCGCATAAGGTTTTGAAAGCCCTGAAAACGGTTTCCGTAACCATGTTCAACTAAAAAAGGGTCAATACTGTTTTCGGGATCTTTGTTTTCCATGTTCATAGATTAATGCCATCTGGAAATTTTAGAAGAAAACTTATTAAGAGTAAGATTAGGATCAAGATTAAGATGAAATCTGATTCCCGCACAGTTAAAACTATAAAATTTTTTGGTAAAAAGAACAATAATAGAGGAATAATATAGAGCGGAATAAATCAGATCAAATGAAGCCAACCGGCAAGAGATGCAGTAGTTTCAAGTTATCAATTTTACCCTTGACAATGCTACGAACATTGTTAGTTTAATCTGCGTGTTTAGTGTGGCCTGACATTCAACTTGAAATAATCACACAGTCGGATAAATTATGCAAAAAGAAACTGTAGTTAGTTGCTTGGCAATAATGCTACTTATTATCACCTCCTGCGATAAGGAGTTATCAGTTACACCCCCAGATTCGCCTCCATCAGAGGCTGGAATCGTTTTAAGTACCAATCCTTCAGGGTATTCCATTTTCCTTGATGATAGAATTACCGGGCGGAACACCCCGGACTCACTTTTATATTTAACCTCAGGGGAACACCGGATAGAGTTTAGACACCACTTCTACCTTGATACAGCTCTAACGGTAACTTTAGATAGCAATAAAACAATCTCATTAGATGTTGATGTGGAAGGGCACCCGCAGTTCAGGGGGAGTTTTTATCTTCGTTCCAACCCACCAAAAGCAGAAATTATTTTGGATGATGCGCTAACGGGGAAAAACACTCCTGATTCAATTCCAGGGGTCTATCCCGGTATTCATAAGATAACTTTAAGGAAATTCGGTTATCGGGATTACGACGATTATGTAACGATGAATAGTAATGAACTGATAGAAATTAATGCTACACTGGAAGATACTACTATCTGGGTAGTATATAATCACAGTAACTCTGCCATTCCATCTGAAAACATAAATTGTATATCAGGTAAAGACGGATGGATAGGCAGTCTTGACAATGGAGTGATAAAATATGATGCCCCAGATTTCATTAATTACAACCCAAATAATTCCATTTTATTTTCTTACGCAATAACAGATATGCATTTTTTTTCAAATGATAATATAATAGCTGCCTCATACTATGGAACATATATTTTTGATGTGCAAACTGGCAATTGGTCTGAATATACAAATGGAATTACAAATGCTGTCGGAGTTTTACGAAGATATGGATTTACTGATGAAGTTTACCTTTGCACAGAACGCGGTCTTATAATGAATAAGGGCTCTAATTTACATACTGAATTTTATCATGTCTGCACTTCAATTTCTATCTCGAATAGAGGGCAGGTTGCTGTCGGTACAAGGTCTTCAGGTGTTTTTATACAGGAGACTCCTGAATCGAATTGGATCAATTACAAATCTGGGAACTCTCAACTAACTCCTGGAGAAATTTCAGCAGTTTCAATTTTCAAAAATATTTACTACGATACTGAAATATATGTGGCAATAAAACAAGGTTTGGCAACAAATCCAAAAGGTGTTTTGCATCGTTATTATAATAATGAATGGACTGAAATTGAATATGGTGAACATAGAATATATGCAATAGATACAAAAAGCACTTCAACCTGGCTCGGCACTGCAAATGGTATTTATAAAATTAAATACGGGGAAATTGTAAACCATTATAATTCAGTTAATTCTCCCCTACCATCTGATTTAGTTTATGATGTAAAAGATATGGGAAGTGGTGGATTGTGGATTGCTACTTTTAAAGGTTTGATCATCTACAAGTACATAAATGATACAGGAAGTTTTGAACAGTAGCCCCTGTTTATTATTTCTTATTTTGATGCTTCTGAAGACGGATTTGGAGAAAGGTATTTGTTCAACCCACGCCAGAGGTGGGCAGGCACTTCGTGGTTGTGAGAAACTAAGATTGGTTTTAACACCGGACAATCATTCGGTGTTAAAACAGTTTAATCCCCACCATCGGTGGGCAGGCTCTTCGGGATTTTGAAGAAAAAACAACATATATAAAGAAGCTTTTGCTTTCCGACACTGAAGGTGTCAAACTATTGTAAAACCGGATGCAATCCGGTGATAATGAAACTGATTGTGTCACATCAACCCCGAAGGGGTTGAACTAGATTACTAAGTAAAAAGCAAAATAGTCTCCGAGATAAATAAAAGGATTTGTATGAGCACCTACACCCAAATACTCTACCACGTAATCTTCTCAACGAAACACAGAGAAAAAGTACTCCTTTATGAACACCATGAAAAGTTATTCAAGTACATCTGGGGCATGGCAAAGAATAAAAATTGCGTGCTTTATCAAATCAATGGAGTCAAGGATCATCTGCATTTGCTGGTTTCGCTACATCCAAGTATTGCTCTTGCCGACCTTGTAAAGGATACTAAAGTCTGCAGCTCAATTTGGATCAAAGAACAAAAAATTTCCCTGGATTCACTGCATAGCAGGTTGGGTATGGCGCTTTCACCTACTCGATAAAGGAAAAAGAGAGAGTGATTAACTATATCAAAAATCAAAAGGAACACCATCAGCAAGTTACATATCTGGAAGAAGTTAAAAGGGTTTTAGATGAGGCGGGAGTAGAGTATGATGAAAAGTACCTTTAGTTCAACCACTTCGTGGTTGTTGTCAACTAAGATTGGTTTTAACACCGGGCTATCGCCCAGTGTTAAAATAGTTAAATCCCTCCGGGATTTAGGTAACGAATAGAACAGACTTAGAAAAAATTGCTTACCCTCCGAAACCAAAGACTTCAACCCAGCTGGGGATGTGGGATTATTTCTCGGTTTGCTTTCCACTGGTTGCGCCAGCGGTTTATGGAATATCCCACCGGGATTTTGCTAGCAAACTTCTATTCAGTTCCACAATAACCGGCCGGCCCTTCGGGATTTTGTGTTTTAGATAACTTACCATAATAAAAGATTGATGACTCCGAAGGAGTCAAACCAGATTAATACCGGATGAAATCCGGTATTGTGAAATAACCAGTAGCACACAACCCTGAAAGGGTTGAACCTAATATAAAACAATACTTTCCGGCTACGCGTTTAAAACAAAAAGGGACTCCCAAAAGAGCCCCTTGTCAGTAAAGGTATTCTATTTTATCAATAAAGGAAAATTATACAACACCCTGATCCATCATAGCGTCAGCAACTTTCAAGAAACCACCAATGTTAGCGCCATTTACGTAGTTACCAGGTGTGCCGAATCTTTCTGAAGTATCCAAACAAGTTTTGTGGATAGCTTTCATGATGCTATTTAATTTAGTATCAACTTCTTCTCTTGACCAGCCATAACGCATGCTGTTCTGAGCCATTTCAAGACCTGATACAGCAACGCCACCGGCGTTAGCAGCTTTACCTGGTCCGTATAATATTTTTTCGTTAACGAATAATTCAACGCCTTCCGGCATTGTAGGCATGTTAGCGCCTTCAGATACAAGATAACAACCATTTTTAAGAAGGTTCTGTGCATCTTTAAGATTGATTTCGTTTTGTGTTGCTGATGGGAAAGCACATTGCGCTTTATGATCCCATAATGGATTGTAATCCAACGAGCTATCAACTGCTGTGTAAACAGCGCTTGAATATTTTTCTGTATATTCTTTAATTCTTCCACGGCGAACGTTTTTAAGATCCATTAAGAAGGCTAATTTTTCTCTGTCAAAACCAGCTTCGTCATAAATGTAACCTTGTGAATCAGAAGCAGTAACAGGCTTTCCACCAAGATCTAATATTTTTTCTATTGTGTACTGAGCAACGTTACCTGAACCGGAAACCAAACAAGTTTTGCCTTCGTAAGTTTCGTTACGTGTTTCAAGCATGTTAGCGCCAAAATAAACTGCGCCATAACCTGTAGCTTCAGGACGTATTAAAGAGCCACCCCAGTTCAAACCTTTACCAGTAAGAACGCCGGTGAATTCGTTTCTTAATTTTTTATACATACCGAACATGTAACCGATTTCTCTGCCGCCAACACCAATATCACCAGCAGGTACGTCTGTGTTAGGACCAATGTGACGGAATAATTCCTGCATGAATGCATGACAGAAACGCATAATTTTAAGATCTGATTTGCCTTTTGGATCAAAGTCAGAACCACCCTTACCACCGCCCATAGGGAGTGTAGTTAGAGAGTTTTTGAATACTTGCTCAAAAGCCAAGAATTTAAGGATACCTTGATTTACTGAAGGATGGAATCTTAAACCGCCCTTGTAAGGTCCTATTGCGCTGTTCATTTCAATACGGAAACCTTTGTTTACATGAACTTCGCCCTGCTCATCAACCCAGGGAACTCTAAATGAAATTAATCTTTCAGGTTCAATTATTCTTTCAAGAATTTTTGCAGCACGATATTCAGGGTGTCTTTCAAGAACTAAGTCTAATGATTCTGCAACTTCTTCTACCGCTTGATGAAATTCAGTTTCGGAAGGGTTTTTAGCTCTAACATCAGCCATTAAATCTTTTACGTATTGAGACATTTTTCCTCCAGCATGAAATTAATTTTGTAAGGTATTTTATATACAAAGCTTGTTGAATTAAAAATCATTTTAAGCTATGATTTTTATTTACTCGGAAGTCAAAATAGCTGAATGGGGTTGGTTATAAAATAGCAGAACTTGTGATTATAACGTGATAGGTTTTATGAGGCGTTTGTAATAAAAATTACTACAAGATTCTAATCTAGAAGTTTGTTCTGAATAGCGTATTGAGTAAGCTCTACATTCGATTTCAACTGCATCTTATCCATTATTCTGTTTCTGTAACTATAAACAGTGTGGATGCTAATTGAAATTTCGTGCGCTATTTCATCAGCTGTTTTTCCACTGGCTATTTTACAGAGCACTTCATATTCTCTATCAGAAAGATGCTCATGAGGCTGCATCACCTTTCCTGATCCAATGTTGTTGGCAAGGCTCTCGGCAAGCGCCGGACTAATATATTTCCCGCCACTTACAATTTTTCTAATCGCTAAAACAAGGTCATCAGGTGCGCTTACTTTTCTAAGGTAGCCCGAGGCACCGGCTTTAAGAGAACGAATGCCATATTGATCTTCATCATACATGCTTAGTATTAGAACTGGCAATTCCGGGAATTCGACTTTCATATCTTTAAGGGCATCCAAACCGGTTTTACCGGGCATATTAAGATCAAGAATAACAATATCGCAATCCACTTTTCTCAGGACTTCAAAAAGTTCTTCCGCATCATTAGCCTCGCCAACAACCTTAATATCATCCTCTTCAGAAACTATTTGTTTCATCCCTTCACGCACAATTGCATGGTCATCAGCCATAACAATATTTATCATAACAACTCCCTGTTATCTTTCTTTGGTATACGTACTTTAACGGTAGTTCCCTTCCCCGCTTCACCTAAAATTTCAACTTCGCCGCTGAAAAGCAAAGCTCTTTCTTTCATACCTATTAACCCGTGAGAGGTTCTCCCCTCAATTCTCGAGTCCGTAATACCGGTTCCATTATCTCTTACTTCCAAAGATAAGTTATTTCCGTGAACGATAAAATCGACATCTACTTTTGTTGCCCCGGAGTGCCGGGCTACGTTCGTCAGCGCTTCTTGAAAAATTCTGTAAATAGCTGTCACCTTTTGAGGTCGTAATTTCAGTTCGCCCTTAAATGTATTGCACGTTGTAACAATATTTGTACTTTTCTCAAACTCTTCGCATTGCCATTCTATTGCTGCCACAAGTCCTAAATTATCCAAAACTCCGGGTCTAAGCTTGGAACAGATTTTTTGAACAGAATCAACAGCGGCATCAATCATGGTTTCAGCCCTTTCAATTTTCTCCTTCAAGTCCTGCTGATCAGCGCCAAGTTTTTTCCCAACCAACGAATTTTGAATCTTGAGAACTGTTAATACTTGTCCTAATTCATCATGTATCTCACGCGCAATAGATGTGCGTTCTTCCTCTCTAACTGTCTGCTGATGAGCCGCTAAACTACGAAGTCTGGCTGCGGTTTTGGAATGCTCAATTTCCTCACGCTTGTAAGTAGTGATGTTTTTCACAACACAAAGAATAACCTTTTCTATGCCCTCAATATTCACAGGGTAATTAAAAAACTCGTACCATACTTTTCTACCGTTCCATAGAATTAATTCTCTCTGAAAATGTGTGTTCATTTGATCCAGACGAAAGTTACGCTGGTACATGTTAAGTATTTCGCTCCGGATTTTGGGATGATATAAATCTGTGTAAGGAATACCTAAAACCTCTTCGCGGCTTTTATCAATTAAGGAGCAATAAGCATCGTTGGCGTGGAGAACATTTCCTTCCTGATCCGTTATCCTTACGCCGTCGGTAAGACTGTTCCAGAAAATCCTGAAGAAATCGTTTTCAAAAACGCTGTCAATATATTTGTCGAAATCTAGCATTGGCTGATATATATGTTGAAAAACAATTCTAACTTAATCTTAATGAAGGATTGAGTCAAGGGCAGAAAGCAGAATACAGGAGTCAGAATTCAGGAGACAGAATAGAAGGACTATCACGGATTTCGAGTTGAAGGATTACCTGTTGAAAAGATCTAGCACAAAAAAACTAAGTAGTTCCGACAAGATTCAAATACTACCGCCCCGCCGGGGCTTTTGGCTGGGATATGTTTTCGATTTTCACCATAATATCGCGCCTACGGCGCTAATATAAACATCGGTCCAGCTCCGTCAGGAGCGACATTATGAATCTTGTATTCAGCAAATAACCAGTGCTGTCCACACTCCCGATCTTTGTCCTTTATTTGTTGATCTTTTTGCTTTTTTGATCTCTTCATCTCTCGGTCTCTACTTCTCTACGTTTCAACGTCTCCCCATTTTCTTTAACCAATCATTTTAAGTATTTTACTTCCATTAATTATAAAAAATATTATAAGAATTATCCGCACTGGAGATGATAAAATGAGTGAGCAGCGAACACCAGTAAATGAAACAAAAGCCTGGGCGAAACTGAAAAATTTACGTAAGAAACTTGAACCCGATTTAAAGAACTGGTTCGAGTCTGATCCCAGAAGAAGAGAGCATTTTTCTCAATCAACCGATCATGTGCTATTTGACTATACAAGGCAATTGATAACAGAAGAGGTAATGGATACTCTTCTTGAACTGGCTGAAGAAACGGATTTGAAAAGCAGTATTAACAGCATGTTTGCCGGAGAAAAAATAAACGTTACAGAGCAAAGATCAGTTTTACATACAGCGTTGCGTAATTTTTCCGGGAACAATGTTTACCTTAATGGAAATGACGTAATGCCGGATATAAAAGCTGTGTTGAGCAAGATTGAAGGTTTCTCGAAAAAAATAATAAACGGAGAATTGCTTGGGGTTAAAGGAGATAAACTAAAAAATATTGTTTCTGTCGGAATTGGTGGTTCATATCTGGGTCCGGAATATTTAGCGGAAGTTTCAAAGGCTTCGGCTATCGAGGGAATGAATCTCTACTTTATTGCCAATGTTGATCCGACTGATTTTGTGAGAAAAACAGAAAAACTTAATCCTGCTGAAACACTGGTAATTATAGTTTCAAAAACTTTTACAACGGCCGAAACAATGGCGAACGCCAGAGCCGTGAAATCCTGGATGACAAATTCCCTGGGAGATGATCCCGAAGTAATCAAGAAACATTTTATAGCGGTTTCAACCGCACAGAAGAGAGTTGAAGAATTCGGCATCGATCCGGAAAACATGTTCGGTTTCTGGGACTGGGTTGGAGGTCGTTTCAGCGCTACATCTGCCGTTGGAGGCGTACCACTGTCACTCTATCTTGGGTATGATAATTTTGTTGAAATCCTTAAAGGCGCCTTTTGGATGGATCAGCATTTTCAGAATCAGCCGTTTGAGAAAAACATACCTGTGCTAGCCGGACTGATTGATCTGTGGAACATAAATTTTATGGGTTACAAAACCAGAGCCATTGTTCCCTACAGCCAGGCATGGCATAAATATGCCGCGCACTGCCAGCAGACCGAAATGGAAAGCAACGGGAAATCAGTAGACCTTTCTGGCAGAAGTGTTGAGTTCGATACCGGTGAAGTCATTTTTGGGGAGCCCGGAACTAATAGTCAGCACTCGTATTTTCAACTTCTTCATCAGGGAAGCAGCATCGTCCCGATCGATTTTATAGGGTTTATCAATCCTCAATATAAAGTGGAAAGCAATGAAGAAATTTCACTGCACGAAGAATTGATGACAAATTTCTTTGCTCAACCGGATGCGCTTGCATTTGGTAAAGAAAACGAACTTCCTCATAAGGTATTTACGGGTAACAGACCCTCAAATGTATTTTTATTAAAAAACCAAAATCCATTTGCCGCCGGACTTCTTCTTTCCCTTCTTGAGCACCGTACAGCCGCTAAAGGTTTCATCTGGGGAATAAATAGTTTTGACCAGTTTGGTGTTGAGTTGGGTAAAGAACTTGGTATTAATATCAGAGAAAGAATGAAACTCTATAAAAAAGATCCGGCTAATCCTGAAGTGTTTTCTGGATTGAATGTTTCAACATCAGAACTATTGAAATCATTTATGGAAGGATGAACTAAGTGACTAAGTGACTAAGTGACTAAGTGACTAAGTGACTAAGTGACTAAGTGACTAAGTGACTAAGTGAAAAATAATAATTTCGCTACGCAGGAGCTGGGTATTATTACAATTTTTCTTTTAACGTAATATCGCACCTACAGCGCTCACAAAAATAAAATATAATTTTTCAGATTATAAATTATCACATTCTATCTTAACGATTTATTCCAACAACAATGCAGCAATTTAACAGTAGAACAATTCATTAATACCCTAAAAAATCATTCATCTAACTTTTAGTATCATCCGAGCTACTAACCTCAGGCTCCTGAATTCTGACTTCTGCTTCCTGACTTTCCTTCGGCTTTATAATAATTCCTTTATTTTTCTGCCCGTTAATCTTAACTGTAAAAGGATTTTCCGTTCTAATATGTGTTGTAAAGGCCCCTTGTTTAAGGGGTTCTATACTTCTTAACCAATCCCAATCAATATGTTCAGCATCGCTGCCGTGCTTAACTGTAAAATAACCTATTCTGAATGAAGTGATATTCTGGAAGAAGTGAGAACCTTGTGATGGCTCAACAACAAAATCCCTGAACCCGGATTCAATAATCACCGCTGCGCCTGAAATCTGATCCCAGGTAACGGGAATACCAAGCCATTTATCCAGACTTCCCCAACGCCCTACACCAATAAGAATATATTGACACTTTTCATTTACCATTTGCTCGTTCAGTTTTGCAACTTCAAGCGCTGCTTCTTTGCTCTTACCTCTATCAAACTTATCTATATCAACAAAAATCACATCTTTTATATCAGTAATTATTCCATCGCCTAATACATTTTGACTATTGCAAACAAGCGTTTCTTTCTCATAACTGTTAACATCAAAATCTTCCGACTCTCTTCCAAGAACCATGGGGCGCATTTGAAGTAAAGCAAATTCTTTTGGATGCCCCGGTGGAACTTTTGTATTTACGGCAAATTCTATTTCAATATGAGTGCCCATTCCCCATTTGCCAAGTTTAAGCAGCAAACCAAGTATTTCCGGGAGTGGAAACATTTTATGTTTTAGAATTGGCGCGAAAGTTACAACGCGAGAACCTTGCCTGGAGATACCATCATACACCATATCATTTTCTGCCGAGTAGGTGGAACCAACATAAAAAAGAGTTTCGTCCTTTTCTGCAACCCGCAGCGGATAGTTTACCACGCATGCTTCGGGAAAGTTCTCGTCATTTTTATCATGTTTATTTTCAAGATCCAGGGCAAAAAAGTTTTGCTGTGCATTTTTTATGGTATTTCTTGTTGAGAAAAACTGGAGCAAATGCTTAGGATACTGAGGGCAGAACCTTACCGTATTTCCGCCACCAACTACATAAAAACCCAGACCAAGCGCGACAAGCGCGATACCGTCTGCTGACTTTTGTGGCGGGACAGGATAAAAGTTGTGTGATTTAGCAACACCGGCAAAATCAGGATAGAATCTTGTTCCTCTTTTTGCACCAACCAGTTTTTGAATAATTACAGCCATTTTCTCTTCTTCTAATCTGTAAGAAGTGGCTTTAAGATAATCTTTGGCATTCTTTGAAAAAGTTGACGCGTATACACTTTTAATAGAAATAATCAATTCTTCCAAACGTATTTCAATATCCTCATTATCATTTGGAATCATAAAAGTCTCATACACACCGGCAAAAGGCTGGAACTGTGAATCTTCCAATAAACTTGATGATCTAACAGCCAAAGGATCCTTTATAAGATTCAAGAATTCGCGCAATCTATCTTTAATTTCTTCAGGAAATTTTTCCGCCTCTCTGAACCTTCTCAGAATAACAGAATCATCTTCCTCTGCCATAGCAAAGTTGAAAAGATCATTCTCCTCCATAAAAAAGTCGAATGTTTCCGTTGCAATTACTATAGCAGATGGGACATAAACTTCAACATCTTCAAATTTGTCCCGCACACTAAAATTATTGATAAGTGTATTTATAAAACCAAGTCCCCTGGCCTTTCCACCAAGCGAACCACCACCTATTCGGGCAAAACTATTATATGGATCAAAATAATCCTTACGAAAATCCGTAATAATGCCACGTAATCTCATCTCTCTGTAGTTTTTCACCTCGTTGATGAGAGACTGCCGTAGTTCCGCGGTATTATTAAAATCCGTTACACGACTTGGGCGAAGCCTGCTCGCCAGCCAGAATTCCGTTCTGGCCTTTAACCAGTTGGAAAAATGATTTCTTTCGGCGTGATAAAGAATGGATGCTTCCGGAGCGTTTTCCAGAGCTTCCTGCAAAGTCTTGAGATTATTAGCTGTGGCAACTTCCTGTCCATCCGGGGTTCTGAATGTAAAATCACCGAAACCAAAATTTGACACCATGAATTTTCTTAAGTCATGAAGAAGTCTTGGGGATTTCTTATGAAGATAGGATGCGCCAACTTCGTATGCCTGAATACTATGGTCTTTACTTGATTGAAGAAGAATAGGTATATCATGCACTTCCTTGCGCACGTTACGCGCAAACTTTAACCCGGCTTCCGGGTCTTTAACTCCATCATGGAGAAATTCAATATCCGAAATTATTCCCAAAAGAAATTCTTTATACTTTACAAAATAGCTCCATGCCTCTTCGTAAGTAGTACACAACAAAATTTTGGGACGGGCACGCATCCTTAAAAAACGGTGAGTCATGTTAACGCCACCGGCAATTAAGCGCTGAGACTGATCAAATATTTCGGTATAAATAAGAGGCAGATACGTTGAATAAAACTTTACATTATCTTCAACCAAAATGATAGACTGAACACCCACATTCCTTGTATCGTCCTCCACATTTAGCTTATCTTCAATATATTTAATAATTCCAATAAGAAGTTTGTAGTCGCCCTGCCAGATAAATATTTTGTCAAAAACCGAAGTGTCGTAATTTGTTTCAATATCTTTTCGTTCCCTGTTATCATAAGCAAGGAGAATTCTTGGGGTTTGAATTTCTTCCTTAATCAACTCTTCTGCAAAGGTAACCGCGTTCATGTCTTCGATATGGACCGTTGTAATAATAAGGTCGTATCTGTTTTCATCCTTCAGAAGCTGAATAGCTTCTTCCCCAGTTGTTACATGGGTTATTTCGGGTGCATGACTCAGATTTAAGGATTGGTATTCTTCACGTATCAATTCATACAAACGACCGTCTTCTTCAAACAGATAGTTGTCGTAAAGACTTGATACAAGAAGAATATCTCTTATCTTAAATCGCATCAATTTTTGAAAACGCTTAATGCGGTTACCAAAGACTTCTTCAATACGGGATTTAATTGTGTAATCTACCATGGTATAAAAAAACAATACCGGTTACTCGTTAAAGTAACCGGTACTATCTATCTCATTGTTATGAAATAATAATTATTATACAAGACCTTGATCTAACATAGCATCGGCAACTTTAAGGAAACCGGCAATATTAGCGCCATTCACATAGTTACCAGGTGTGCCAAATCTTTCAGCAGTTTCGTAACATTGTTCGTGAATTCGTTTCATGATTTCGTGTAATCTTGAATCAACTTCTTCGCGTGACCAAGGCAATCTCATGCTGTTCTGCGACATTTCGAGTCCGGATGTAGCAACACCACCAGCGTTAGAAGCTTTACCAGGAGCATAAAGAATACCAGCAGCATTAAATACTTTGTAACCTTCAATGGTTGTTGGCATGTTTGCGCCTTCACTTACAGCTATAACGCCATTTTTAACTAATTCTTTTGCATCCTCTTCATAAATTTCATTTTGAGTAGCACAAGGTAAAGCAACATCCACTTTAACTCCCCATGGTTTTTTACCTTCAAAGAATTTAGCCCCAAAATTTTCAGCGTAAGGAGCTACAACATCATTATTGCTGGATCTTAACTCCAACATATAATCAATTTTCTCACCGCTGATGCCCTCTTCGTCATAAATGAATCCATCAGGTCCGGAAATAGTAACAACTTTAGCACCAAGCTCAGTTGCTTTTTTAACTGCACCCCAAGCCACGTTTCCAAAACCGGAAACTGCAACTCTTTTGCCTTCAAAGGTCTGACCTTTGGTTTTAAGCATTTCTTCAGCGAAGTAAACATTACCAAAACCAGTTGCTTCCGGTCTGATAAGCGAACCACCCCAATTAATACCTTTTCCTGTAAGAACACCAGTAAATTCATTAGCCAGTCTTTTGTACTGACCAAATAAATAACCTATTTCCTTACCACCAACACCAATATCACCCGCAGGTACATCAGTATTAGGTCCAATATGACGGAATAATTCACTCATAAAACTTTGGCAAAAACGCATAATTTCATTATCTGATTTTCCTTTAGGATTAAAATCAGAACCGCCTTTACCACCGCCCATAGGCAATGTTGTCAAGGAATTCTTGAATACTTGTTCGAAAGCAAGAAATTTTAAGATACCAAGATTTACAGAAGGGTGAAATCTTAAACCGCCTTTATAAGGTCCAATAGCGCTGTTCATTTCAATGCGGAAACCGCGATTAATGTGAAATTCGCCCTGATCATCCATCCAGGGAACGCGGAACATTATCAATCTTTCCGGCTCAACCATTCTTTCCATAATTTTAGCCGAACGGTATTCGGGATGTCTTTCAAAAACTATATCCAACGATTCAGCCATTTCTTCAACAGCCTGATGAAATTCTGGTTCGCTTGGATTTTTTGCTTTTACTTCTTCCAGTATTTGTTTTGTATACTCTGACATAACTCACCTAAAAATAATTAAATTGGTTACTATAACAATTAGAGCTAAATAGTAAAATTATCAAGCACACTCATTATTTCAGTAAAAAACACATTCAGGATTTGATGCCTGTTATTTCCATTAAATATAAACATCGGGAATCAAAGAACTGTTATATTTATGTATCAATTAAACGGGAAATAAATTTCTTTTTAGCATACGAAACTTACAGCCGTTCCAAATTCTACGCAAGAAAAATCGGACGAAGGGATACTATTTAACTATTATTTCCGCCAGAAACTACTAGAGTAAATGCATGAAATACACAAATAGTTTCCCAACTAAAAAAGAAGTGACCAAAGGATATAATCTACTATCAATATCATAGCAGCACCGAGTACAAAAGACCTGATAGTAGATTGCCCTACACCCTCGGCACCCCCTTCGGTTTTGAACCCGATATGACATCCCAGAAGGGCTGTAACGCCGCCGAAAATAACACCTTTCAGGAGTCCGAAATTGAAATCGCTGAAGAGAAAGAAACGCTGAACGGAATCGAAAAATACATTGAAGGATACATCAAGAAACATGTTAGAAATAAAATATGCCCCGCCAATGGCAATTACGTTGGCGAATATTATAAGAATGGGCATCATTATGATGGCAGCAAGAACCCTTGGCATGGCAAGGTAACGAATGGGACTGATCCCCATCGTCTCGAGCGCATCAATTTGTTCGGTAACTTTCATTGAACCGAGTTCAGCCGCAATAGATGCACCAACCCTTCCGGCAATAACAATAGCTGTTAAAACAGGTCCCAACTCTGTTATAATTGCGCGGCTTGTCGCAGCACCTAAAAATGATAGTGGCGCAATTCCTTTTAATTGGTAAGCCGCCTGCCATGCGGAAACAGCACCTGTAAACGTCGCAATTATCACAACCAATGGGAGCGAGTTAACGCCTATGTGTTCCATTTGAAAGAGGATCAGTTTGCGGCTTCGGATAACATCTTTTAAGGAACGGAGAATACGGAAGAACAAAAGGCTTATTTGCCCGAATTCTTCGAAGAAGTTTAAAGTTTTTCTGCCAACCGCCTGCACAGGATTCATGAACACCATTCTATTATTGTTATGGGGCAAGATAATAATTTTATGGATGTAAAACTGATTTTGTAGGGGAGGGGCTCAGACCATCCCCGATACACAAATTCGATTAATTTAGTCGCTGAAGAATACTGCTGTTTCGTCAAAGAGGGCGTCTACCAGAAAATTTGAATGACTGCATGTTATTCTGTCGGTACATAAAGCCGTGCAAGTTCATAAAAAGAAACAAATATATTTTTCAAACGGACAAGTTTTTATGGATTGGACTTTTTGCAAGGCAATGACTTGAGTTTTAAATTTAAAAAAAAGAATTTGTTTCACACATTGTACGCCGCATTGCTTGGACTTTGATATTGAAGGGCCATCTACATCACTTTTCACCTGTCATATAATTTCTTTTTTTAATATTTTTCGTTCAGTATAAAATTATACGAGGTTATTATGGAACTAAAAATTGAAAAAGTAAACAGAACCACACCCGTTGTATTGCCAGACAATTTAGTGTTTGGAGCTAACTTTTCTGACCATATGTTCGTTATGGATTGGGAAGGGGGCGAGTGGAAAAATGCTACAATTAAAAAGTATGAAGATTTTGCTATGAGTCCTGCCGCCATGAGTTTACACTATGGTCAGGCCATATTTGAAGGATTAAAAGCATACAAGCAGGATAACGGAAACATTGCAATATTTCGCCCTGATAAGAATCTTGAAAGAATGAACAACTCAGCTGCCCGTTTGTGCATGCCAACCTTCGACGTAAACTTTGTGATGGATGCACTTACTAAACTGATAAGTATTGAAAAAGACTGGATTCCAACTCAGCCAGGGTATTCACTTTACATTCGCCCCTTTATGTGTGCAACAGAACCAGCATTGGGCGTTAGACCAGCTAATAAGTACAAATTGTTCATTATTCTAAGTCCGGTTGGACCATACTATCCACAGGGATTTAAGCCAGTACCGATTTACTGCACACGTAATTATGTTCGCGCGGTTCGTAAAGGCGTTGGCGACTGCAAATGTGCCGGCAACTACGCTGCAAGTTTAAAAGCACAAGCCGAAGCAAAAGCCGAAGGTTACGCGCAAGTACTATGGCTGGATGCCATTGAACAGCGTTTTATAGAAGAAGTTGGCACAATGAATTTATTCATCCGTTTCAAAGACGAAGTTGCAACTCCCCGGCTAACCGGATCAATTCTTCCCGGTGTTACCAGGATGTCCGCAATTCAAGTCCTTAAGGACTGGGGTTACAATATGGTAGAACGCGACATTACTATCGACGAAGTATTTGAAGCCAATGAAGCTGGTAATTTGTTAGAAGTTTTCGGCACCGGAACAGCAGCCGTAATTTCTGCAGTAAGTAAAATCAAATTTGATGAGAAAATGGTAAACTTCAGTGATGATGAACCAGGCGAATTGAGTAAGAAACTTTACAAAGAAATTACTGATATCCAATACGCAAGAATTGAAGATCGTTATGGATGGATTAAAAACGTAGATTAACTAACACCGTAAGGCAGATTTCAAATCTGCCTTACCTATTTTTCGTTCAACCAAAATTTTTCTTTTATACCTTTGTTAAATTGTTTTGTGATCTTCTCAACCTGTTCTACATCCAATCTGTTAAACAAATCGAAAAGTTCACCTGTAAATTCATAATAAAGAGAAAGTTTTTTTGCATCCTGTATGTCTTTATAGCTGGGAGGACGTTGTTTAACTTTATTAACAATTAAACTCTTTTCAGGTGTTTCGTTGTTAATTGGATCACTAATATTTACTAAAAGCGTTTCACGCTCATTCATCAAAGGTTTTGTTTCAATCAATTTACTATTATCACTAAAACTATTCATCAAAAAAGCACTTTCTTCTCTGGTTATATTTCTCTCCCTGAATTTACGTTTTTCATTAAATCCATCTAAAAGAATTTTCTTTCCTTCATCATATACGGGCTGAAGAAGAATTTTACTGCCTGTTTTTTTTTTCACTCTTCTGCTTCTCACAAAATAAAGAATAGCCATAAATAAGAATAAAATTACCAGAAAGATCGATAAAATCAGATAGGTGGTAGGCATTTCAAAGTAATCCGCAAGAATAAGAAGAGAAATCAAAAGCCCGCAAAAAATTAACAGATAACCAAACAGACCAGTTTCGAGGAATTTATTTATAGATTTCATAGAATTATATAATCCTTCAAATTACTAATACACTCCTACTAAAAAATAAGTATAGAGAAAAAGTTCATAAATTAATATAAACAATACAATTAATACTATTTATGACAGTTCATTGCTTTTTAATTCATAAAAGATCGGGGTCATACTCAATATTAGGTTTTGCTCACAAAATTATTGATTGTGATTAAGGGTAAGATCAGGATATATTTAAAATAAATATTATTTTTAAACTTGACAGGTGTACATCTGTGCACTATATTTGTAGTGAACAAATGAGCACTGGTATGAAAAAAGATTTAACTCCACGTCAACAAGAAATTCTAGAATTCATAACGCAATTCGTCGAAAGTAATGGGTACCCACCCTCCTACAGAGAAATCGGAAGCAAGTTCGAAATTGCCTCCACTTTTGGTGTAAAACGACATCTCGATGCTCTCCAGAAAAAAGGGCATTTAAATGTCGAAAGTAATCAAAGTCGCTCTATATCTCTTACTGCCGCCTCACTATCAGGTTCAGATCGTGGGAATTCAGTTGAAATTCCAATCATTGGTCGTGTTGCAGCAGGATATCCTATTCTTGCTCAAGAAAACATCGAAGGCTCGCTCAATCTGGATGTTAATATGATTGGAAGTAAAAAAGACTGTTTTGCTCTAAGGGTAAAGGGGGACAGTATGATAAATGCCGGGATTTTTGAAGGAGATCTTGTAATTGTCAGTCAGCAAAAAGATGCGCGCAACGGCGATATTATTGTAGCGCTTCTTGGTGATGAAGCAACTTTGAAAAGATTTGAACAGAATAAAGCAGGAGTTAAATTAATTCCTGAAAACGAAAACTATCCGGTTATTGAAGTAAACAATCTATCCGATTTTTCGATAGTAGGTAAAGTAGCAGGCGTTATGCGCTGGTACAACTAAGGAGATATGAAAATGAAAACGAATATATTTAAGAAAGCTATAATAAATAGATGTAAAATCCGCTTCCTTTACAATCTTCAGGAAATTATGCTGGAACCTTATTTCCTTTCAACATCTCTAAATGGCAAAAAAGTACTTTTTGGCCGAGTAAATAGTACAAGTGAGATAAGAATGTTTCAATATGATAAAATACTTAACATTAAAGTCTTAGAGTGGAAAAAGTTTTCACCAATTATTCCAATAATTCCATCATACAATTAATATAAATGATAACTAACATTAGAACATCATGGCACGTATATCACATCAAGACAGAGTTGACAAGTTAGTCGACCACTTCAGACAGAAGGGTTATCTTACTCTTAGTCGCAAATTCGGGAAATACCTCCCCACTCCGGAACCCGTTGGTAACTATGAGGTAGACGCAATCGCCAGATACAAAAAAAAGGTTGCAATAGGTGTTACACTTACGGAAAACGACTTCGACGACCCTAAAATTTATTCCAGACTTGCTTTTCTTTCCACAAAATATGCTAACCTCAGTACTAAAACGGTCACTTTATTTGTAGGTGTTCCTCAAAATTTAATGAATAAAGCCAGAATTATTATATCTTCGCTGGATGAAGATGCGCAGAAAAGAATTAAGCTGGTTCAAATAATCAGCCAAAGCTAGCTCATATCTTCCGTTTATTTCTTTTCAGTAAGAAACACTCTCAAGTTACACACCTCATAATGAACCTTGACATTTAGGTCTGGCAGATTTATTTTGGCAAGTCTGAATATTATTAATAAATCCTTTTTTTATAAGCACTTGGATAAAAAGCTAGAAAAAAAATTAGACGAGTTTTCTGGACAGGGAAACATACCTAAACACATTGCCATTATAATGGATGGAAATGGACGTTGGGCCAAAGGACGGGGTTTACCGCGTGCTGCCGGACATAAAGCTGGCGTTTCAACTGTTCGTGAAATGGTTGAGTCTTGTGCCCGATTAGGTGTTAAATTTCTTACCCTCTATACGTTCTCAACAGAAAACTGGAAGAGACCAAAAGATGAAGTTTCTACCTTGATGAGACTAATGGTGAAAAGCCTGCAATCAGAAACCGATGATCTTCATTCAAATAATATTCAATTGAACACCATCGGAAACAATAATATGCTTCCTGATCTGGTGAGAAAAGAAATTGAAGAAGCTGTCAATAAGACAAAAAATAATGACAAAATGGTTTTAAACCTTGCCTTAAGTTACAGTGGCAGGTGGGAACTTATTGAAGCTTTTAAGAATATAAGCAAGCAATACGCAGAGGGTAAAATTACACTTGAAAATATTGACGAAGAATTGGTGTCGAATAATCTTACCACAGCTGGTATGCCGGATCCTGATCTTATGATACGAAGTGGCGGTGAATACAGGGTTAGCAACTTTCTTCTTTGGCAAATAGCTTATTCCGAAATTTATGTTACGGATGTTTTATGGCCTGAATTCAAGACAGACAATTTACTCGATGCAATATCAAGTTTTCAAAAACGAGAGAGACGATTTGGACTTGTAAGTGAACAAATTTCTAATAAATCTAAAGACAGAGAAGATGCCGAAAAACTTGCCGATAACCTGGTTGATAATTAGCTTCAGTTTGCTATTCGTTTTTACTTCAGAAACAAATTCTCAAGTACGTCCGAAAAACTACAAAATTTTAGGAATCTCAGTTGAGGGAAACTCTACAACTGATGCCAACACAATTATTGCTAACAGCGGATTGCGGGTTGGTGATGAATTCCAAATCCCTGGAGATGAAACCATTAATGCAATTAAGAGATTATGGAAACTGACTATATTTTCTGATGTCCAAATTCTAATTGATAAAGAACTTGATGATGGTGTTTTTCTCATCATTAAAGTGGACGAATATCCCAGATTGGACAGATATGTGATAACAGGCGACGACGAAATCAGTAAAGATGATATCGAAGAGAAGATTGGGCTTGTTGGTGGTCAAACTCTAAAACCTCAGTCTATAAATAAAATTAAGCTTGAGATAGAAAAGCTTTACGAAGAAGAAGGTCTGTTGAACGCCCAAATTACTCCAGTAATTTATGAATTTGCTGAAGCAGATACTACAGATGAAACAATAACCACTCTCTGGCGAGAAACCAATAATTTAACTAATGAATATGAACTTGAGTATGAATATACTCCTAATAGAAGATATGTTTTATTAGAAAAATTAAAGAACAGAAAGCTGTTGGAATTTAAGATTGACGAAGGAAGTATTGTCGAAATTAACCAGGTTTCTTTTAACGGAAACGAAAAGTATGATGATGATGAATTACGAGGCGAACTTGAAGAAACTACCGAAACAGCATGGTATATGTTTTGGAAAAGTAACAAATTTAATAAAAAGGGATTTGAAACAGACAAAGATCTTTTGAAAAACTTCTATCGGAAAAATGGTTTCAGAGATTTTGAAATTGAAAGTGATTCACTTGCGTTATCAGAAGACAAAACCTTAATGGATGTGGTTGTAAACGTATATGAAGGTCCGCAGTATTTTATTCGTAATATTGACTTTACCGGCAATACTCTTTACTCTGATGAAGAACTATTCAGCCATGTTAATATGAGAAAAGGCGATATTTTTGATTTTGAAAAGCTTAATCAAAATTTAAGATTTAACGAAGCACAGGATGACGTTTCTTCATTATATCAAAATTTTGGGTACCTGGCTTTCAACCTTCAGGTTCAGGAAGAAAAAGTTGCGGAAGATTCTCTGGATATAAATATAAAAATTATTGAAGGCAGTCGTTTCAGAATCGGAACAGTTAAAATTGAAGGGAATGACCGTACAAAAGATAAGGTAATTAGAAGAGAGCTTTACACAATCCCCGGAGATTACTTCAGTCGCAGTACTATCATGAGAAGTATCCAGCAGTTATCCAATCTTACTTACTTTAACGTGGAAGAATTATATAAAACCGGTGTTGATTACAAACCTGAAAATGACAGCACAGTTGCCATTATTATTAATGTGCAGGAAAAATCCAGCGAATACTTTAATGCTTCGGTAGGTTACAGTGGTGCATTCGGGTTAAGTGGTTCTATTGGACTTACACTGAATAACTTTTCAATCACTGAGCCATTTCAAATTGGCGGAGGTCAGCAGTTAAGTTTTAACTGGCAATTTGGTGTTGGTAATTTTTACAGAACTTTTTCTCTCGGTTTTAGTGAGCCTTGGTTTATGAATACACCAACCATGATTGGTTTTGATGTTTTCGATACAAGACAACGTTATATTTATGATTTACGCCAATCCGGTGGTACCTTAAAAGTTGGTAGAAGATTAAAATGGCCTGATAACTATTTTTACCTTATGGGTATGTTTAAATTCCAGTATAATAATGTTCTTGGCGGCGCTGGTTTTTATAGAGAAGGATTATCAAGACAATATACAGTTGGGGCAACGATAAGTAGAACAGATATTGACAATCCAATCTTTCCGTCTACCGGTTCTAAGATTCAGTTGGATGCTCAACTTTCCGGCGGACCATTTCTGCCAGGCGATGTTGATTACTTAAAAATTAATTTAAAAACAGAATGGTACAAAAGGCTTTTTAATTCAAACAGAGTTGCACTTTTTACAAGTGTTGATATTGGGTATCTTAAAGAGTTAAGTGATGACACAATAGTACAGCCATTCGAATATTTCTTTATGGGTGGTAATGGACTTATCATTGCTACTACCCCTCTCCGTGGTTATGATGACAGATCTGTTGGACCAAGGAGTGCTGATGGTAATATTATAGGTGGTAAAGTTAAAGCCAGGTTTATTTTTGAACTTAGAGGTGCTCTTGCACTAGAACCTGTGCCTATTTATTTACTTGCATTTGCAGAAGCAGGTAATGTATTTTACGACATTAAAGATACTGATTTCTTCAATCTAAGAAGATCAGTTGGTATTGGGGCCAGACTTCTTATTCAACCAATTGGTATGATTGGTTTTGACTATGGTTATGGTTTCGACAGGAAACTCGTTGATGGTAAAGAACCAACATGGGAATTCCATTTTCAATATGGTCAAGGATTATAACAATAATAAATCGAGGTTATCGTGAAAAAAGCACTATTACTTTTCTTCTTTGTTTCTTTAGTTACATTCGCTCAAACGCAAAAAGTGGGTTACGTAAATACGCAGACCATTATGGAACAGTATTCGGGAGCTATTGCAGCCCAGGCTAAAATTGACAATATCGTGTCAGCTTTAACAAAAGAACGCGATCAATTAACACAAGGCTTGCAAACAGCGTATGATAACTACCAGAAACAGCAAGGAACAATGACAGAAGAAAAGAAAGCTCAGGTACAGCAGGAATTAGTTAAGAAACAACAAGAGATTCAGCAGTTTGAACAAGTTAAATTTGCTCAGCCAAATGGCGAAATTTATGTGAAAAATGAAGAGATAATGGTTCCTGTTAGAAATAATGTAAAGGCAGCAATTGATGCAGTTGCAAAAGACATGGGTTATAACTTTATCTTTGATAAGAGCAGTGATGTATTATTGCTTTATGCTGATGATTCCTTTGATATCACTTTGGAAGTACTTTTAAAACTTAAAAAAAGCAAATAATCTAGCAGGTTTATAAATGAGAAATTTACTCATACTTACAGCAGTTTTGTTTATTGGATTAAACGTATCTCAGGCTCAATTAAAGATTGGTTATGTTGACTCTGAAGCAATCATGGATTCTTTATCTGAGGCGCAAGACGCTCAATTAAAGCTTGATGGTCTTATTCAGGAATGGCAAGATGAACTGGCCAAGATGGAAAATGAATGGCAGACTCAGTATGATGATTATGAGAAACGGAAACTGATTTTAAGTGATAAGAAAAGAGCTGAAATCGAGAAACAACTTGTTGACCTGGAAGTGAAGATTACAAACCTTCGCCAACAGAAATTTGGAGTTTCCGGAGAACTATTTATTAAACAAGATGAATTAATGAAGCCTATTCAGAACAAAGTTTTCAATGCTATTAAGGATGTTGCCGAGGATGAAGAACTTGACTTCGTTTTTGATAGAAGTGGTGATCTGATATTCTTATACGCTAAAGATGAGTATGACATAACACACCTGGTTTTAGAAAAATTAAAATGATTTCATATGAAAATTACATTGAAAGATGCCGCCGATTTAATCGGCGGCAAAATAGCAGGAAATGAAAACCTCGAAATATCAAATATTGCAAAAATAGACGAAGCCATCCCCGGTGACCTAACTTTTCTTTACCTACCAGCCTACGATAAATATCTGGAAACAACAAAAGCTTCAGCTATTATTGTTAACTCCGAGTTTGATAAAACTCGCAGAGAGGATATTTCTTATATTGTGGTCGAAAAGCCCAACATCGCATTCCAAAAAATTATCATCGAGTTTTTTACTCCTAAACTTCCCCTGGAAGGAATTGATAAAACAGCCATTATCCATCCAAGCACAAAAATCGGTAATAATGTAGCCATCGGTAAAAATGTGGTTATCGATGCCGACTGTTCAATTGGTGATAATTCAATCATTTATCACAATTCAGTTATTATGCATAAATGTGATATTGGCGAAAACGCATTAATCTACCCTAATGTTACTATCCGGGAAGAAAGCATTATTGGCAGCAATGTTATCATTCACTCTGGTACAGTTATTGGCTCAGATGGATTTGGGTTTTCTCCAAATGAAGAAGGGGTTTATTTTAAGGTACCGCAGATTGGAAATGTGATTATTGGGGATAATGTTGAGCTTGGATCAAATGTTTCTATTGACCGGGCTGCTTTAGGCTCTACAGTTATTAAAAACGGAACTAAGATTGATAACCTTGTGCAAATTGCTCATAACGTTGTTGTCGGTTCAAATAATGCAATTTCTGCCCAAACTGGAATTTCAGGTAGTACTAAAGTTGGAAATAATTGTATATTTGGAGGTCAAGTCGGACTAACTGGACACATTGAGATTGCTGACAACGTATTAATCGGAGCTCAGTCTGGTGTTTCCAAAGGCATTACCAAACCCGGCACATATTTTGGTTCCCCTGCCAAAGAACTCAGGCAGACTCTCAGACTCGAAGGGCATATTCGTAACCTGCCAAATTATGCTGACAAACTTAAATCGTTCGAGGATAGGATTGCCGAACTCGAAGAACAAATAATAAAATTAAAAGAAGGGAAATCCTAGAATGCTCGAACTTCAAAGGACTATACAAAAACCTGTTTCTATTTCTGGAACAGGACTTCACACTGGTGTGTCTTCTACTCTTACTTTCAAACCAGCAAAAGAAAATGCAGGAATCAAGTTTGTTAGAACAGATTTGGGTGGTAAGCCTGAAATTCCGGCTCTGGTAGACTTTGTCGTTGATATTTCAAGAGGTACTACTTTAGGTATTGGAGATGCAAAAGTACATACGGTTGAACATGTTTTAGCCGCGGTTGTGGGTCTCGAAATAGACAATATAATTATAGAATTGGATAGCATAGAGCCCCCTGTTGGTGATGGCAGCGCTATGCCGTTTGTGGAAATACTACAAAAAGCCGGAATAGAAACTCAAGAAGCCCCAAAAGACTATATAGTAATTGATGAAACCGTAAGTTACACTGACGAAGTAAACAAAGTGGAAATTGTTGCCTTACCCTTGAACGACTTTAGAGCAACAGTTATGGTTGATTACGAGAACCCGGCTTTAGGCAGCCAGCATACAGGTATGTTCAATCTTCAGCAGGAATTTGTAACTGAATTTGCTCCCTGCAGAACCTTCTGTTTTTTAAGTGAAGTTGAAACTCTTGCGGATCAGGGCTTAATTAAAGGTGGAAGCCTTGATAATGCTGTGGTAATCGTCGATCGTGAAGTTAACCAGGATCACCTGGATAGCCTTACAACAAGATTAGGTCTTAAATCAAAAATGACAGTAGGCGACTCAGGATTTTTAAATGATAAAATTCTAAAGTTTAAAAACGAACCTGTCCGTCATAAACTATTGGATTTATTGGGTGATTTCGCTCTTATCGGCGCTCCTATTAAGGCTCAGATTTTAGCTGCCCGCCCTGGTCATGCCGCAAATGTAGAGTTTGCAAAAAAGGTGAGAAAGTTATACCAGCAGAAAAAAATTGTTAAAAAATATCAATTTGCCAAGAAAGAAGGCGTAGTATTTGACATTAATGCAATTCATAGAATACTACCTCATAGATATCCTATGCTTCTTATCGATAAAATAGTTGAGCTGGAGTTTGATAAAAAAGTTGTCGCTATTAAAAACGTTACTTTTAATGAGCAGTTTTTTCAGGGACACTTCCCTGGCGAACCAGTTATGCCGGGAGTACTTCAAATTGAAGCATTGGCTCAGGCCGGCGGAGCATTGCTGCTTAACTCTATTGAAAATCCTGGCGAAAAACTTGTCTTTTTCATGAGTATTAACAATGTTAAATTCCGTAAACCAGTTGTACCCGGAGACCAATTAATTCTTGAAGTTGAGTTGGTACAAAAGAAATCCCGATATTTCTCCCTTACAGGTAAAGCATATGTTGATAATAAGCTGGTCAGTCAAGCCGATTTCATGGCTGCTGTAATGGATAGAAAGGAAGAAAAATAAACAAATCACTATCACTAAATACGACTATAGAAATGAACGAGATACATGAAACTGCGATTATCAGCAGTAAGGCGCAGTTGGGAAATAATATTAAAGTTGGACCTTTTTCAATTATTCATGATGACGTTATTATTGATGAGGGTACAACTATTGGCTCGCACGCAGTTATTTATGACGGTGCCAGAATTGGAAAAAACGTACAAATATTTCAGGGGGCTTCGGTTTCAAACACCCCTCAGGATTACGGCTATAAGGGTGAAAGGACTTTTTTTAGCATTGGCGACAACACCATCATCCGTGAATTTGTTAGCCTTCATAAGGCAACCAAGGAAGGTGGTACAAGTTCTGTTGGGAAAAACTGTATGTTAATGGCTTATTGCCATGTGGGGCATGACAGTGTTTTAGGTGATAATGTTATCTTAGCTAATGACGTTCATATTGGCGGGCACACAGTAATTGAAAATTTCGCAATTGTTGGCGGAGGAACACCAATACATCAATTCAGCCGTATCGGTCAACACTCAATGACAGGCGGAGGATTGGTGATAACATGTGACGTTCCTCCCTATGTTCTTGCTGGGCGTGCTCCTTTGCGATACGCCGGAATGAATTCGATTGGATTACGTAGAAGAGGTTTTACTCCAGAAGATATCGCAGTAATAAAGAAAACGTATGATATCTTATATAACTCGGGCTTAAATTTTAGTCAGGCTAAAGAGAGAATAAAAGATGAACTTTCTGACAAACCGAAAGCAATGATCATTTACGACTTTTTGGGAAAAACTAAGAGAACAATACTCAGAAAATGAATTGGTATAAAATAAACTCCGGTTTTAAAACCGGGCAGTATAACATGGATTTCGACATGCAACTAGCCCGGTCTTGTTCTTTAAATGATGCTTATTTTAGAACATACAAGTGGGATCCTTATTGTATTTCTCTTGGGGCTAATCAGAAGGAAGAAGAGATTGATTCTGCCAAAACAGCACTGGATGGCATTGACGTTGTAAGAAGACCAACAGGTGGCCGGGCAATACTTCATGCTGAAGAGATTACTTATTCCGTGATACTCCCTCTTGATGGATCAATGAGCCCAAGAGAGGTCTACACAAAGATTTCTATGGCGCTTGTAAAAGGTCTTACAAAATATGATGAGCGGTTGGCGAAAACAGAATTAGAGGGAATGCAACCTGATTTCCCTTCCCTTCTTAATCAGCCTACCGGCATGCTTTGCTTTGCAAGTACGGCAAAAAGCGAACTGAAATTTGATGGAAAAAAACTTGTGGGAAGTGCGCAAAGAAAGTTAGGAAAGGTAGTTCTGCAGCATGGATCAATATTGTGTGGTAAATTCCATCAAAAACTTGCAAATTACCTGGTAGAAAGTGATGAGAACAAAGAACTTCTTTTTGATGAGTTGAGAAAGAAAACAACAGAAATAGAAACAATTCTTGATAATAAAGTTGATTATAATAGATTGGTTGAATGTCTTGCTGCCGGATTTGAAGAAGAATGGAAAGTCTGTTTGACAGAAAATGAAAGGAATATTTAACATGAGCACACATAATACATTCAGAAGAATTACCACAAAAAGTCTTTACCTTCTAAAGCAGAAGGGAAAGAAAATAAGTGCTCTTACTGCATACGATTATCTTACAGCACAAATTTTAGATCAGGCAGGTATTGATTTGATATTGGTTGGCGACTCCTTAGGTAATGTTTTCCAGGGAAATGATACCACCCTTTCGGTAACATTAGACGAAATGATTTATCATACAAAAGCTGTTTCGCGTGCGGTAACCCGTGCTATGGTTGTTGCAGATATGCCGTTTATGACATACCAGACAAGTCCCAATGAAGCGTTTCGTAATGCTGGAAGAATAATGAAAGAAACTGCCGCCGGCGGCGTAAAAATTGAGGGTGGCGAAATAATGGCTGAAACCGTAAAAAAAATAACTGAGAATGGTATTCCTGTTATGGCGCATATCGGTTTAATGCCCCAAAGTATACATAAATTTGGCGGCTATGCTGAGCGAGGCAAAACCGACGAAGAAGCTCTTCAAATTAAAAAGGACGCTTTGGTCTTGCAGGAAGCCGGTGCATTCGCAGTTGTTGTAGAAAAAGTTCCTGCCGGATTAGCAAAAGAAATATCTGAAAGTCTCGATATCCCAACTATTGGCATTGGCGGCGGTGCGCACTGCGACGGGCAGATTCTCGTTACTCCTGATATGTTGGGATTAAATGTTGAGTTCCATCCACGTTTTGTACGACACTATGCAAAACTTGCTCAAACCATTAATGCTGCGGTTTCATCATATATTAATGATGTTGTTAAAGGACAATTCCCGACCGAAGAAGAAAGTTATTAATTTCACAAACACTTACTCACATGAAAAAATTATTATTACTTTGTCTGATTACTCTGATTGTTAACTACAATCTGTTCGCACAAGAGGAACTGGAGTTAACAAAATATTTCGAGGGAACAATCATTAACGATATTGTCGGCGATGGCGATTACGTATGGATAGCAACCGAAGGAAAAGGGGTCTATCGGTACGATCCTAAAAATGATGATTGGGAAAACTATTCCAGCACTTCCGGTGGGCTGCAACAGGATTTCATTTATTGCATAGAAGCTAACAAGGATTTTGTATGGGCTGGTTCTGTTGATGGACTTTTCATTATGGACAAGAAACGTGATAGTTGGACAAAAAGAAAATTCAGCAAAGGGGGACAACTGAGCAATTGGATCCGTTCTCTCGCATACGATAAATATTCAGATGTTGTTTGGATTGGTAGATTTAAATATTTAACGCAATATGATATCAAACAAAGAAGATTTACAGACTATGACCTTACCGTTCATGGTGACGAAAAAACAAATACAATAAAGGTTGTAGCAGTTGATGGAGATAGTCTTGTTTGGTTTGGAACCGAAGGCGGATTACACAAGTATGATAAATCCAAAGACCTTGCTGATGATAATGCTGTAGTTTTTTATGATAGCAAGATGCATCATTTTAATGGTGATGGCGATAAGATATCCATAACCTCACTCTTGTTCGAACAAAATAATATTTGGATTGGCCTGGATGAGTTTAGAACCGATAATAATCCAAATTATAATATTGGCGGATTATATAAATTTGACAGGCGCAACGAGTGGTATAGATTCGATAATACTCTGGGTTTTCAGGCCAATGGTGTTTTTGACATTGAAACCGTTGGCGATATTATATTTGCTTCTCTCTATCAGTTTGGTCGAAGTTCAAAAAAAACCTATGGCAGAGGAATTGCGAAAATTAACAGGAATTCACTTGAATTGGAACAAATTCATGATACCAGGCTGCCGGAAAAAGTATTAACAATTTATTTTGATGGTGATTACTTGTGGCTTGGTTCTGATTCAGGAGTTTTTAAATTAAAACTTACAAATAGTTTTGCAAATTGGAATTTTGGAGATTAGCTGATGTTGAATATTTCCCAGAGCAGATTGATGGAAATTAAATCTGGATTTAAGAATAAAAAAATTGCGATCGTTGGTGACTTAATGCTGGATGGCTACTATTGGGGCGATGTTAAGAGAATCTCTCCTGAAGCACCTGTTCCGGTGATTGATGTTGATGAAGAGTTCTTCCGTTTTGGCGGGGCTGCAAATGTTGCCTATAACCTCGAAAAACTCGGGGCTATTCCCTATCCTGTTGGAGTTATCGGGGATGATAATGACGCTGTAATTTTTAACCAGCTAATGGAAAAGGAAAATATTACCTCAAGTGGAATTATCATTGATCCTTCACGTCCTACGACAACAAAAACGCGTGTCATTGGCGGAAACCAGCATGTTGTTAGAATTGATAAAGAAAGTAAAAAATATGTTGATGCGGATATTCAATCGAAAATAATAGCAAATATCAAAAATATGATTGACGAACTTGACGGGATTATTCTGCAGGACTACAATAAAGGTGTACTAACACCGGAAGTAATTAGTGAAGTTATAAAAATGGCAAATAAGAAGGACATCATTATTACTGTTGATCCAAAGTTCAATAATTTTTTCGAATTTAAAAATGCAACTGTATTTAAACCTAATAGAAAAGAGACCGAGGATGCACTTGGGATCAGATTAGATTCTGAAGAAGATATTCTAAAAGCGGGCGAATCACTTTACAATAAACTGAACTCAAAATATACACTTATTACACTTAGTGAAAAGGGACTAGCTCTTTTTGACGGAAGTAAAAGAATAAAGAACATACCAACCAAGGCAAGAAAAGTACTTGATGTGTCGGGAGCTGGCGATACAGTTATTTCTACTTTAACCGTTGCGCTTACAGCAGGTGCAGAAATTTATGAGGCAGCTTACCTTGCCAACTATGCTGGCGGACTTGTTTGCGAGGAAGTTGGTATTGTGCCAATTGAACTGGATAGACTTTTTGATACAATTGAGAGCCTGATATGAAAGAATTTTCAATCCCTACTTTGGATGAGATAATTAATCATTGTAAAAAATATAAATCCGAGAAGAAAAGGATCGTGTTTACAAACGGCTGTTTTGATATTCTTCACTCCGGCCATGTAGATTATTTATCTAAAGCTAAGGCTGTTGGCGACATTTTAATAGTTGCTATTAATTCTGATGAATCTGTTAGAAGAATTAAAGATGAAAAACGCCCTATTTTAAATGAGAATGACAGAGCCTTTCTTGTACAGAACCTTAAATCCGTAGATCATGTTTTTTTATTTAATGAAGATACTCCCGCAAAGGTAATTAAGGTAATCTTACCGGATGTTTTGGTAAAGGGTGCAGATTGGGATGAAAACAATATTGTTGGCAGAGACACTGTTGTAAATAATGGTGGTTCCATTGAACGTATAGATTTTGTTAGCCAATTAAGTACATCAAAAATAATTGATACAATATTGAGCAGGTATAGTAATTTTTTTACGAAACCGTAAAATAAAACGAACAGTATTCCAGAAAACAGTAAATTTTTTCATAAGCATCGGAATATTTTTTACTGTTATTGGGATACTATTTATTGGATTTAGTCAGACAAATACCTTTCGCGAATACTTACGTAACTTCTTACTCACAGAGGTTAACTCATCAATTAGTGGATACTTGAATATCGAAAAAATTGACGGGACAATACTCACTTCCCTCTTTCTGAGAAATGTTAGCCTAACTACTGGAGCAGATACAGTTTTATTTGCAGAAAAGATAGAACTAAAAACCAGCCCCCTGCAATTATTGCTAAAAAAAATATATGTAAGAAAACTTGAAATCAGTAATGCGTTCGTATCTCTTAAAGAACTTCAGGATTCAATCTGGAACATCGATCAGGCATTAAAAAATCCTTTAAAGGAAAATGCCTCAGAAGTATCAGATACAACAACTAATTTGCCCGAAGAAAAACCTTCTCCGTTTCCTTACCGTATAGTAATGAATCATTTTTCACTTAAAAATGTCGACTTTTCAAATAAGTCCTTTCAGTTTAGAGACACAACAATGTTTCATCCGGTACTTGAAACCGATGACCTAATATTAAGGAATTTAGATCTTGATTTGGATGCACAGGCTGATATTGCGGCTTCAGAATACAGAGTTGACATATCTCATCTATCCTGTAATACCAACATAGGCATATTTAATCTTAATGAGCTTAACTGTGAAATTGCCGTATCTGGCAAATACGCTGAAATTAATGATTTTTACATGTTAAGTGACAGCACTGAACTTACATTATCAGCCCGACTGGAAAAATTCAATCTATTTGATTCAGCAGATTTATCTGAATTCGCAGATTACCCGCTAAAATTTAATTTAACAGCAAGCCCGTTTAATTTTGATGAACTTACTTCATTTATTGGTGCTACTGATATTTTAAAGGGAAGACCTTTTATTGAATTGGAAGCAGAGGGCAAATTTGGAGATTTCAATTTTACAACCATGAAGGTAGAGCTGGGGCAAACATATTTCGAAGCCACGGGGGGAATTAAAAACCTTCACACCCCCTCTAATTTTATTGTTGAAGCTTATGTAAAAAATAGTAATTTACATTATGATGATGCTTACAATCTGCTGCTGCCGTTGGACCTTCCAAAATTTGACCACTTATATTTAACAGACGCCACGGCTTATTTTCAAGGTTATCCAACCCAGTTTTATGCAACAGTTTTTGCCAACACAAGTGGCGGAAAAATTAGTGGGGATGTTTTTCTGAATACTCAGCCTGATGATCTGGAATATGATGTATCAGTCGAGACAGAAAATCTAAATGCTTTTATGTTTGTTGGTTCTGATACTAAAATAAATTCATCAATCTCAATCGAAGGGAAAGGAACCTCGCCTGAGTCGTGGGATGCGGAGATCAATTGTGAGATTAATAATTCTCAGATCGGAAATTACTCCATTGATTCGCTTACACTTTCTGCCAAGGCAATAACTTTGGCTGCCAATTTAAGTATTAGCGGCATTATTAATTCAGCTGAACTAAATCTAGTCGGCGATCTCGATTATAATGATCATAATATTCCAAAATATGATTTGACCGGGCAATTGGAAAAACTGAATCTGGCAAAGTTTGTTATGGATTCTACTTTACAATCAAATTTTAATTTTGATTTTAGACTCACCGGGGAAAATGTAAACATTGATGAAATCTCAGGAAATTTTGTCTTAAGCCTGGAAAATTCTTTTTTGAATAACAGACCGATTCCCGATTCATTCCTTGAACTTGGATTGCTGAGAAACGATCAGGACAGGAACATTAATCTCAAATCTGATTTCGCGGATTTCAACATTAATGGAAATTTTGCTTTGAGTGATGCCATTGACCTGCTTACTTACGAATCAGCAACAATTATTGATCTATTCAAGCAAAAAGCTGATGATATTTCCCCATTCGATCAAAACGTTCAGTCTGAAAAGGGTCTTGAAATTTATCCTTCAATAATTGATAAAGATATCAATATAGACTATCAGTTCAATTTCAAAGATCTCAGTCTTATAGCGCTTTTTCTGAATATTGATGAATTGGATATTTCCGGCAACGGAAGCGGTTCAATTAAAAATGATTCGCTTAGCTTTTCAATTAATACCGGTATTGATTTTAAATACCTTCTATATAAAGGAGCCAATTCATTCTATCTGACAAATTTTGAATCTGACCTTAGTTTTTCCCGAAACAATAGGAGTCTTATTTTCGATGACTTGTTTGGTGCTGTTTCCGTAACCGGAAGTGAACTTTTTGCCGGAACGAGGATGAAGGATTTATATTGCGATATGATATTCAACCAAAAAACGCTTTTTATAAATAGCGCTATGGGTATTGGTGAAGACCTTCTTTTTGAAATTGAAGGTTCTTTAGATATGAGCAGTACCCGACAGGAGCTATTAGTAAATAGACTTTGGGCAGAATATAAAAACCTGGCATGGGAAAATAAAGATCCAATAAAGATTGAATTCACCGATGAATACCTTGATGTAAAAAACCTTACTCTAAATTATGAAAATGCCGCTATAAATTTACGTGGGAAAGCATTTAATAATGGAAACATCGACATACTTTTTACTACTAACAATGTTCCCGGAATTATTTTTAGCAGGTACCTGTTCGATTCAAACCAAAACAGATTGCAAGCTGATTTTGATCTGAGTTCATCCATTAGCGGCACAATAGATGAACCTAAAATATCAGCTTTTATGTCAGCAACTGAAGTATACTATGATAAAACCAACCTTGGTAAAATTACCAATCAGTTTAGCTACAACAACAGAAAACTTTCAACTTCTTTCTTTTTGCTTGACGCCGAAGGAAAGACAAAAATAACAGCTGAAGGTGAATTACCAATTTATTTGGGATTTGCTTCAAACAAATCCTACGATCCGAGCGAACTGATATCAATTGACATTAAAACTGTTGATTTTAATCTGAATCAATTTGGTAATGCAATACCAGCCTTAGCAGATCAAGAGGGCGAAATCAGGGCAGACATAAAAGTTTATGGCGATTACGATGATCTCCATTATAGCGGCCAAATTGATATACCAGATTTGCAATTTAGATCGGCTTATAATAATCTGCTTTATTCTCTTAAATTCCTGACCATATTAGATGATGACAGAATAGAAATTGCGAATTTTCAACTTTCAAATGCAGGCAGCACAACATATAGCGGTACTCTTAATGGTTCCGGAGAAATTTATCTTGAAGGATTTAATATCCGTGAAGCAGAGCTTACTACTAATGGAGACCTAACAGTTCTTTCCAATATCTCGCGAAGCGTTTCTCCTACAATTTATGGTGACCTATTTATTGGAACTAAGAACGATTTGAAGTTTATTTACAAAAATCACAATGCCTTATTGACTGGCTCGCTTCTTTTGAAAAGAATGAATTTAACTTATACTCTTGGTTCAAGTGGAAACTCTCTTAATAATGATAATTTCATTTATAAAATAGTAGTTGATTCCTCCAAATTGGATCTTACCAAATTAAAAGTTGCTAAATTCCTTTCAGATATTGATGAACAAAAAGCCATGGATAAGTTTGATGAAAAGAACCCCTTTGATTTCAACCTTTATATGGAAATAGAGAACGATGCAAAATTAGAATTTATACTCTCGAAAGCGGCAAATCAAAAACTTATTGTTTACGCTACCGGTGACCTGGATTTTAGAACCATCGATGGCGTACCGAATGCACAGGGGGAATTCATTCTCCAGCCGGGTTCGAAGCTGGAATATTACAAAACTTTTCAGGCTGACGGGAGTATCCGATTCGAGTCTGATATAACAAATCCTTTTCTCGATGTGATTGCTACATATACTACTACATATAAATTTAATGAGAACGAAAGCCCAGAGGACATTGCAGTAAAAATGAGTTTGCAAGGACGTGTTGAGGAAATTGGCAAAAACCTTGCCGGAAATCCGGAAAACACAGGAGTTTATATCGGGAAAAGAAATATAGATAATAATGTAAAAGATGATAGATATGATATGGCTGATGCATTCTCTATGGTACTGGTAGGAAAGTTTAAGAATGATCTCTCGGCCCTCGATCAAAGTTTTGTTCAGAATACAACTGGAGCGCTTATCGGTTCAGTTCTAACTAATTTTGCAAATTCCACCTTTGGAGATTACGTTAGCGATATTCAAATAAATAATTTAAGTGCATTCGAAGCAAGCAACGTTACTGTAGCAGGCAAAATACAAAATGTCAGGTATAAAATCGGTACTACAATAAATCAATTAAATAATCCGAACTTAAGGATAGAATATTTGTTTAACCCTAACTTCCTTATTCGGTTGGAAAGAAAAGAACCAATTGTAAAAGATTTTGTCGGTTCGAAATTAATTACTGAATTTGGTTTAAAATATAGGTTTGAATTTTAATGCAAAAACAAATTAAGAAATTCTTTAACAATCATCCTTCAATTAGCATTAAGCCAAAGGAGTTGTCTAAAAAGCTTTATATCACAGAGCCACACGAATATGCATCGCTCAAAGATGCTCTGCACAAATTGTACAAAAGTGGCTGGCTGGATCGGGTGGGCAAACGATATTTTAAACCTGCAGCCTCTGACAACAAAACAACAGGTACACTTCAACTTTCTCATGAGGGAAATTATGGTTTTGTTCTCATGAAAAATGAAAAACTCGGTGATATATTCATACCTGAAAAGTACCTGAGTACTGCTTTTAACGGGGATACAGTCGAGGTTGAATTATTGGCTAAAAAGAGAGGAAAAAACCCCGAAGGCAAGGTAATTGATATAGTAAGCAGAGCCCGGACAGAAATTGTCGGAGTTTTGGAAAAGGCAAAATCCTTTTATTTTGTGCTGCCGGATGATAAAAAAATACACCGCGATATTTATATACCGGAAGACGCTCTGAATGGGGCAAAAAACGGTGACAAAGTTTGTGTCTCAAATATCGAATGGACAAATCCCCTGTTAAATCCTGAAGGTGAAATAACATCGGTGCTGGGTAAAGCTGGTTCGTATGATGCTGAAATTGCTTCAATTGCTCATGAGATTGGGCTTACTTTCAAATTCCCTGAAAATGTACTTCGGGAGGCTGAGAAAATTTCCCTGGAGATCCCAACTGACGAAATTAAGAAAAGGTTAGATTTAAGGGATGAGTTAATTGTTACAATTGACCCTGATGATGCTAAAGATTTTGATGACGCGGTTTCTCTTAAACGGCTGCCAAATAAGAATTTTGAACTTGGTGTTCATATCGCAGATGTTAGTCATTATGTAAATATTGGCAGTCATATTTATGAAGAAGCCTTGAACCGTGCGAACAGTGTTTATCTTGTTGGGAAAGTAATTCCGATGATACCGGAGCGGCTCTCAAATGTAATATGCTCCCTCGTTCCGGATGAGGATAGATTGACGTACTCAGTTATCTCAGAAATAACTCCTCAGGGGAAAGTTGAAAATTACAAAATTGCAAAATCAATCATTAGAAGTAAAAGAAGATATACTTACAAGGAAGTACAAAAAATACTGGACGAAGGCTCGGGTGAAAATGTTGAGTTGCTTCAACTTCTTAATAATCTGGCAAAGAATTTAAGACGCAAGCGGATGGAAAAAGGGAGCATTAATTTTTACACTCCCGAAGTGGAATTTAAACTAAACGAGGATGGCGTGCCTCTAACAATTGAGATAAAAAAATTGTTAGAAAGCCATAACCTGATTGAAGAATTTATGCTGCTTGCAAATCAAATAGTTGCTAACCATATAATTAAAAATAATAAAGAAGAGGCTGGCAATTTTGTTTACAGAGTTCACGATCTGCCGGAACCTGACAGACTGAATGAGTTCGCTAAATTTGTTAAATCTCTAGGGTTCTCTTTTAATGCAAGTGCCTCAAATAATTCGAAACAATTTCAACAGTTGCTTGAACAGGTTAAAGGAACCGACGAAGATGCCGTTGTTAACGGAGTTGCCATACGTGCCATGGCTAAAGCTGTTTATACTACTGATAACATTGGGCATTATGGATTAGGCTTTGAAAATTACTCGCACTTTACGTCGCCCATAAGACGGTTTGCAGATTTAGTTGTTCATATATTACTTGCAGATTTTGCCAAAGATTTTAAAATTAATTCTTACTCGCATAATGAGTTGGAAGAAATTTGCACTCATATTTCTGCACAGGAAAGGAAAGCGATTAACGCTGAACGATTATCTGTTAAAATGAAACAGATGGAATACTTACAAAATAAATTAGGTCACGAATTTTTAGGCATAATTTCCGGGATCACAAACTTCGGATTTTTTGTTGAATTAAAAGATACATTATCTGAAGGACTTGTAAGATTAGGCTCTTTGGAGAATGATTATTATATCCTGGATGAGAAGAACCACTCCCTCATTGGTCGTGATACCGGAAAAAGGTATAGATTGGGAGATAAAGTTTATGTAAAATTGGAACGGGTAGATAACAAGAGAAGAGAAGTCGATTTTTCGATTGTTGATCAATAACAAATAGAATTGAAAATTAGCAGGTGATAAATATGAAGCGCTTAACCAACTTAATTGTTTTCACTCTGATATTATCCGTAAATGTTTTCGGTCAGTTTGGGCAAAATAAGGTTAATTATAAAAAGTTCGACTGGTTTTTCATTCAAACCAAACATTTTGATTTGTATTTTTCCGAAGAAGGGAAACTTTTGGCCGAATTTGCTTCCAAAGCTCTGGAAGATGCACTCGAAAGCATTTCGAGCGACATTAACTATCAAATAAATAATCGTATATCTATCATCATTTATAACTCCCACAATGATTTTCAGGAAACAAATACAGCGGATATCTACCTAAGCCAGGGAATAGGTGGTTTTACAGAACCATTTAAAAATAGAATAGTAATGCCATTTGATGGTGATTATTCAAAATTTAAAAGCACTCTCCACCACGAACTTGTTCATGCTGTAATGAACGATATGCTGTATGGCGGAACATTGCAAAACATCATTTCAAAAAATATAACACTTAATCTTCCTCAATGGTATAAGGAAGGTATGTCAGAATATCTTTCAATCCGGATGGAGACAAAAACAGATCAGTTTATGAGGAATGTCACTATTAGTGAATCTTTGCCTGAAATTACAAGAATGGGTGGTTATATAAGTTATAGAGCCGGCGAGAGTTTGTTCTTTTACATTGCCGAAAAGTATGGACATGAAAAAGTTGGCGAGATTCTTACAAAGATAAAAAATAATGGCGGATTAGAGGCTGGGTTTAAAGCTGCACTCGGTCTTAGTATGGAAGAGTTAAGCGAAAACTGGCATAAGTACCTTAAGAAACAATATTGGCCAGAAATTGCCTTTAGGGCAGATCCGGATGAATTTTCGAAGCGATTAACCGGAATTGATAAAGATGTATACGGCTCATACAATGCAAGTTCAGTTGTTTCTCCACGGGGAGATAAAGTAGCTTTTATATCTAACCGTGACATTTTTCTTGATGTTTACATATTGAATACTCTTGATGGTGAAGTAATAAAAAAAATAGCGGAAACCGGAAAGTCTATGGATTTTGAAGAGGTTAATCCTCTCTACCCTTCTCTTTGCTGGGCACCTGACAACAAAAGACTAGTGGTTGTAACAAAAACCGGCGGTTATGATACAATTAACATTATTGATACGGAAACAGAAGAATCTTACAAACTTCCTTTTGTCATGACCAGTATTGGCAACACAAGCTGGTCCCCGGATGGCAAGTCACTCGCTTTCGTGGGAATGAATGCTGTTCAATCAGACATATATTTGTATGAAATTGAAAGCCAGAAGCTTATCAACTTTACAAATGATCAGTTTACCGAAACAAGTATTAGCTGGTACCCGGATTCAAAACATATAGTTTTTTCCTCCGATCGTGGTGAATATTTATCAACCGAACATCTGGATCCCTCGTTTGATATTTACTACCACAGCATTGGTCAATTTGATCTCTACACGGCTGACATCATAAGTGGTGATCTGGTAAGAGTAACTGACTGGCCATTAAGCTATGAGCAAACACCGGTAGTTTCACCGGATGGGAAATATGTTCTATTCATTTCTGATTATAATGGTATTGATAACATCTATAAAAAAAGAGTAGTGTTTGAAGACGATGATAACGTTTCATCAATTACTGATTTACCGGCCGTACCTATCACTAACTCCATCGTTAGTATTCAACAACTTTCTTTAACTGACGATGGTATGAAACTTGTTTTTGATAGTGAATACAAAGATGGCAATAACATTTTCATTATGAATAATCCATTTGAAATTGATTTGAAGCTGGAGCAACTTGAACCAACACATTATATGTCAAAGCTCATTGAAGAACAAAATAAAGACGATCAGGAAGTTCCTGAACTCATGGCAACTTCACCCTCTGTTGATCATCCATCGCTGGAATCGCGCCCTGCTTTTCAAATGAATAGTGACAATAAAGATGATGCTCTGGCTGAACCTGAAGATAGCAATATGGTTAATGTTGCGTCTTCTGAAGTTGAATCGGATTCCACCGATGTAGAAGATCTCTCATTTGATTCTCTTGATTCCCCACAAATATTTGCAGGTCAATTTGAGGATGAGGAAGAAGTAATTGTAAGAGATTCTGTTGTAGCAGATTATTCAAATTATATTTTTGGACGTGAAGATGTTGTAGAAAAAAAGAAAGAAGACGCTGCCCGAAAAGTAGAATTATTTAAGGAAACTCTTGACGATGAGGGCAATTATTTGGTAAACAGATATAAGATTAATTTCTCTCCCGATTTGGTTTACGCTAATGCCGGGTATGGAACTCTGTATGGACTTATGGGAACAACAGTCCTATCCTTTAGTGATATGTTGGGAAACCACAGACTTATTGGTGTTACAAGTATGCAAATCGATTTAAAGAATAGCGACTATGGCCTTTCTTATATGAACCTTGAGAACAGAACTAATTATGGAGTTTCATTCTTCCATACCGCTCGCTTCGTATATCTTAGCAATGGTTACTTTTCAGAGCTTCATCGTTTCAGAAATATAACCGGAACAGTTAACGCCAGTTATCCCATCAGTAGATTTGAACGACTTGATTTTGCTCTAAGTTTACAAACAGTTACTTCCGAAAACCTGGATAATGTTCAAATAGAGACTCAGAAAAATACATTTACAATTCCATCTGTGGGCTACACTTATGATAATACTTTCTGGGGATACACATCACCAATAGAAGGAACAAGGTTTTATACTACATTATTTGGCGATCCCGGATTAATGAAATCCAAACAAAGCTTCTATTCGATTGTTTGGGATTACAGAAAGTATTTCAGATTCTGGTTTGATAATTCTTTCGTGATAAGATTTTCAGGTGGTTACTCGGGTGGTGCCAACCCTCAGCGTTTTATTCTTGGCGGAACTGATAACTGGTTAAACAGAAAATTCAAGACTGGTGAAATTCCTTTAAAAGATGCTTCAGATTTTGCTTTCCTTAGCCCGGCTCTTCCATTAAGAGGTTATGACTATGCGGAGCAAATCGGGACAAAATATTCCCTTGTTAATCTCGAGCTAAGAATGCCATTAATCCGTTATCTCGTAACCGGGCCTATACCAATTTTGCTTTCCAATATAATGGGAACAGCATTTGTTGATGTGGGTACTGCATGGGAAGACAATAGTGCATTAAAACTATTCAAACAAAATACTTCCGGGAAAACTGTAACGGACAATTTATTAATAGGAACTGGTTTTGGTGCTCGGATGGCTTTCTTCTTTTTATGGAGATTGGATGTAGCTTGGACATATGATCTCAATCAGTTCTCTAAACCGAGATATTATTTCTCAATAGGACTCGATTTCTAATGCGAAATTGGATTCTCCTGCTAAAAACTAGCAGGAGAATTTTATTTTAACTTTCCTGTTGCAGCAGAAGCAGTATCAGAAGTGGATGTTGAAGCAGGTTTGCTATTTTTATAATCCGTTTGATAAAAGCCACTCCCCTTGAAAATTGGACCAAGACCAGCGCCAATCAATCTTTTAACGGAACCTTTACATGCCGGACATTCTGTCAAAGCACTATCGGTCATTTTTTGAAATACTTCAAACTCGTATTGGCATTCCAGACATTTATAATCGTAATTTGGCATTCTTTATCCTTTACCTACATTTATCATAACAATTAGACCGACAAAAGTATCCAGTATTTTGTTAAGATCAAACTGTCATTTTAATTCTTATAAAATTTTGACTATCTTAAACCACAAAAAAAACAGGTACTAATGTGATGAATAAACCCCGCTTCTGGATTCTGATATTACCATTTTTTTTATTAACCGCTTGTATCAACTATCAGCAGATCACTGTATTAAAGAAAGATGGTTCAGGTGAAATGTTTATCCACTACTGGATGCAATGGAAATCAGCTCAAGATTCAATCACTATTTCCAATATGGAAATCTTTCAAATTGACTCTGTTAATGCTGAATTTTCTACTTCTTTTTCGCAAATAGAAGATGTTGAAGTTTATGAACAAAAATCCGATAGTTCTTTCCATACAAAAGTTGAATTGACTTTTGAAAAAATTGATTCACTTAATTCAACTGAGATTTTTAACTTATCTAAATTCTCGCTTATTGATGGGCCGAATGAGACAAAGATATTTTCCCAGTTTGTTCCTCCGTTGGCTACTGGATTTGGTCTTGATAAAAGTCCAAAACAAATGGAATATGTATATTATTTGCCGGGTAAAGTTTTAAAACATAATGCAGATGAAATAGACAAAAATAAATTAACCTGGCTATTCAGTAGTGATAAAATTGGTACCGGAAAATTTCTTAGCGCGACAATTACACCTTTTAGATTAAAGGAAACTCCTATGTGGGTCTACTATTCTGCTTTCTTTGTAATTGCTGTTGTTTTGTATTTCTTGTTTAGTAAAAGAAAATAACATATAAGCTTTTACTATCTAGAATCGATGAATTTGACATACCTGAGACAATTCACTATATTTTGATTCTTTATTCAAAAGTATTGGTACGTATAAAATGCAGCAAGCAGGTGCTATAATATTTTCTGGAAGTTCTAACCCTGAACTAACAACCGCCATTTGCGATTATTTGAATCTTCCATGCGGAAAGATTGAGATGAAGCATTTTAGTGATGGAGAAATCTGGGTTAAGTACAAGGAAAATATCCGCGGTAGAGATATTTACATAATCCAGTCAACTCATACACCAGCTGAAAACATTATGGAACTTTTGATAATGATTGACGCTGCCAAACGAGCCTCAGCAAAAAGAGTTACAGCCGTTATTCCATATTTTGGATATGCCAGGCAGGATAGAAAAGACCAGCCGCGTGTTGCAATTACAGCCAAGCTTATTGCGAACCTGATTACTACAGCAGGTGCTGACAGGGTTATCACGATGGATCTTCATGCTTCTCAGATTCAGGGATTTTTTGATATTCCATTCGATCACCTTTATGCATCCCCTGTATTTACTTCAATACTAAAAGAGAATAATGAAAATTTGGTTGTAGTATCACCCGACGCCGGTGGAATCAAATTGGCTCGCTCCTACGCCAGAAAACTTGATGCCGATATTGCGGTTATTGATAAGCGCAGACCAAAGCATAATGTTGCTGAAGTCGTAAATCTGATTGGTGAAATTGAAGGTAAAAATGTTCTAATTGTGGACGACCTCATTGATACTGCAGGTACATTTGTTGCTGCCATTACTGCATTAAAAGAAAAAGGCGCCAAGGACGTTTATGGTGCCGTTACTCATCCCCTTTTATCTGGTCCGGCAATAGAGAGAATTGAGAATTCTGAAATAAAAAAATTATACGTAACAGATAGTATTCCACTTTCGAAGAAGACTCTTTCTTCTAAGATTGTTGTGAGGACCTGCTCTGAGTTATTTGCGGAAGCAATAAATAGATCATTTTATAATGAATCTATTAGTTCATTGTTTGAAATTGATAAAAGTTAACAAAAAGTATACAATATATCGGAGAAGGAAAAAATGGCTGAGTTAAGCTTAAATGTTCAAAGTCGCGAACTTTCTACAAAAGGAGCAAATAATAAGTTAAGAAGAGATGGTTTTGTACCAGGCATCCTTTATTCAACTGAAACTGAACCAACAGCAATTACTGTGTCTGAAGTTTCATTAAAACCTTTTGTTTATACATCTGAAACACATATTATCAGTCTTAATATTGATAATAAAGATTCTCAGAAAGCTATTCTAAAAGACATTCAATTCCATCCTATCACAGACAGAATAGTGCATGTTGATCTTTTGGGTCTTACTGCGGGACATAAAATTATTGTTCCCTGCCCAGTAGTACTTAATGGAACTTCAAAAGGTGTTAGAGAAGGTGGCATGTTAAATGTTCATGTTCATAAGTTGGAAATTGAATGCTTACCAAAAGATCTTCCGGAATCTATTGATATTGATATATCTAATATGATGATGGGTGATGCAGTGCATGTGGAAGACCTCAATATTGAAGGCATTAGATTTGTGGTTCCTGGTGAAACTATCATTGTTTCGGTTGAGAAAGCTCGTGGAGCTGAAGATGTAACAGCCGAAGATGGTGCGATAGATGGGTCAATTGAACCAGAAGTTATTGCAAAAGGTAAATCAGACGAAGAAGACGGAGAGTAAGTTAAAATTTGCGAGCAATATTTGGTTTAGGTAACCCTGAAAAGCGTTATTATGATACGCGACACAATATTGGCTTTAAGATTCTAGACTTATTTTTAGAAAAAAATAGATTAAGTTTATCTCCTGGTAAAGGAAATTATTACTTTGTAAAAGGGGAATTTTCGGATTCCCCTTTTCTTATTGTTAAACCAGTTACTTATATGAATCTTAGCGGTAAAGCCGTCAAAGAAGTATTAGATAACTATCCTCTTGAAGTATCCGATTTGCTAATTATATCCGATGACATAAACCTCGACTCTGGAAAAATCAGAATTAGACAATCTGGTGGTGATGGCGGACATAATGGCATAAAATCGATTATTCATTCTCTGGAAACTGACCAATTTTCGCGTCTTAGATTTGGTGTAGGTAAGGAATTTGATAATGGATTACAAGCCGATTATGTACTTAGTAAATTTGATGATGAAACACTTGCCAGTATTAAGCCCAGTTTAGAATTATCAGTTTTACTTATAGAGGAGTTTCTTCTCGGGGGAACCCAGTCTATGCTAAATCTGTTGAGTAAAAGTTCACAAAAAGATAATTCTAAAACCAATTCTCAGAACGAGGATAATTAGGAGAATTTCATGACAGAAATTTTATATACAGTCCCGCTATTGGGGATTGTTGCACTTGCTTATTCTTTCTTTAAGAATAAGTGGATAACAAAGCAGAGTACCGGCACGCCTAAAATGACTGAGATTTCTAATCATATTAAGGAAGGTGCCATAGCATTTCTCAAAACAGAATATAAAGTATTATCGTTCTTCGTTATATCTGTTGCAATCCTGCTAGGTTACTCAAACAGCGGTCGAGTTGACTCCTCGTGGTTAATCTCTGTTTCATTCATTATCGGGGCTACATGTTCTGCACTTGCGGGATACCTTGGAATGATAGCTGCTACCAAAGCAAATGTAAGAACGACTCAAGCTGCGAGAACCGGATTAGGTGAGGCTCTTACAATGGCTTTCGCCGGCGGTTCAATTATGGGCATGAATGTAGTCGGACTGGCAGTTTTAGGGCTTAGTGGATTATTCATCTTTTATCAAAATATCTTCACCGACATGGTTCAAGTGATAAATGTGCTATCAGGATTTTCACTTGGTGCTTCATCAATAGCACTTTTTGCCCGCGTCGGTGGTGGTATTTTTACTAAAGCTGCTGATGTTGGTGCTGACCTTGCAGGTAAAGTTTACGAAGGTATTCCGGAAGATGACCCCAGGAACCCCGCGACAATAGCTGATAATGTTGGTGATAATGTTGGTGATGTTGCAGGTATGGGTGCTGATCTTTTTGAATCTTTTATCGGAGCAATAATAGGGACCATGGTACTGGGTGCTGCATTTATTGGTCCTGATGTTCATGGTATTGGTATTGAGGCTGTTCTACTACCATTAATATTAGCTGGTGCAGGAATTATATTTTCTTTGCTTGGAACCTTTTTTGTGAAGGTTAAAGAAGGCGGGAATCCACAACATGCACTAAATGCCGGTGAATTTGTTGCCGCTGGCTCAATGCTAGTTGCCTCATATTTTATTATCAATTACATTCTTCCATCTGAGTGGTCAGCTAATGGATTTAACTATACTGCAAATGGAGTTTTTGTTGCAACTGTAATTGGATTGGTGTCTGGTATACTGATTGGTATGGTTACTGAATACTATACAGGAACAGATAAAAAACCGGTTATTAACATAGCAAATCAATCAATCACAGGCGCTGCTACTAATATAATTTCGGGTCTTAGTGTTGGTATGATGTCTACCGCTGCTCCAATTATAATTATAGTATTTGGAATTATTTGGGCACATTCATTTGCAAACCTTTATGGTATCGCAATTGCAGCTCTTGGTATGTTGTCAACTACTGGCATCCAATTAGCAGTTGATGCTTATGGTCCAATTGCCGATAACGCAGGCGGAATTGCTGAAATGGCGGATCTGCCCAAAGAGGTAAGACAGAGAACAGATAAACTTGATGCAGTTGGAAATACAACAGCTGCAGTAGGAAAGGGATTTGCAATAGGATCGGCCGCACTTACAGCGCTTGCTCTTTTTTCAGCATATATGCTTCAGGCAGATATTTTGGCTATCGACATTTCGAAACCAATCATCATGGGCGGCCTTTTCATTGGAGCTATGCTTCCGTTTCTATTTTCTTCTCTCTCAATGTCAGCTGTTGGCAGAGCCGCCAAAGAAATGATAATTGAAGTTGGAAGACAATTTAGGGAAATTCCTGGACTTCGTGAAGGCACTGCCATTGCCGAATATTCAAAATGTGTTGAGATTTCAACAAAAGCCGCAATTAAAGAAATGATATTACCAGGATTATTGGCCATTGGTGTGCCGGTTGTCGTTGGTTTTTATGATAAATACATGCTTGCTGGAATGCTTGCAGGTGTAACAAGTAGTGGTGTATTGATGGCAATTTTTCAATCCAATGCAGGTGGAGCCTGGGACAATGCAAAAAAATTAATTGAGGAAGGAATTGTTATTGATGGTTATAAATACTCCAAAGGTTCAGATGCCCATAAGGCAGCAGTTATAGGAGATACAGTTGGAGATCCGTTCAAAGATACTTCCGGACCATCCCTTAATATTTTAATCAAATTAATGTCTGTGGTGTCTTTAGTTATTGCACCGCTTATTAAATAATGTTATCTTTCAAAGTTATTTTCTTAAACCCTGTTTACTAATAAACAAATTAGTAGGCCAAATGCCCAAAGGGAGGTTATTTGATGAAACACAATCATTATGAGAGTGTTGTTATTATTAATGCAGCACTCGACGACGAACAAGTCAACTCAACTATTACCAAAATTGAAGATCATCTTCTCAGTAAAGAATCCAAAATCGCAGAGATTGAAAAATGGGGCAGAAAAAGATTAGCCTACCCTATTCAGAAATCAAAAAGTGGTTATTATGCGCTTTTCAGATTCGAAGCTGAAACAAGTGTTATTAAAGATCTTGAAAGATTATTTCGTTTAGACGAAAATATTATTCGTTATCTGACAATTGTTCTTGATGCCAATGATCTGGAGAACATTCAAAATTTAAAAGAAAAAGAAGAAGCCAAAGCATCTGAAGAAGCTGTTGTTGAGGAAGTAGTTGTTGAAGAGACAAAGAAAGTGGAGGTTGAAAAACCTTCGGAGAAAGTTGAAGAATCAAACGAAACCGAAGAATAATTTTTAATTTGTATTCGTATGGAGGAATGTAATGGCTGAATTGAAAATGCCGGAACTAAATCATGTTATTGTTGCCGGAAACTTAACGAAAGATCCGATTTTCCGTCAAACATCGAATGGAACACCTGTTGTAAATTTTCATATTGCTGCTAACAGAAGATATAAAGATAGCAGTAATCAATGGCAGGAAGATGTATGTTATGTTGGTGTTGTGGCATGGAATAAACTGGCTGATAGTTGTAAAGATAGATTAAGAAAAGGTAGCGCTGTTCTTGTTGATGGCGAGTTACAAAGCAGAACCTTTAAAACTGATGACGGAAGAAACAGGACTATTGTTGAAATTAAAGCAAAAAGGATCCAATTTCTTAATAAATTTAGTAAAAATGATGATGATGATGATATAGCTACAACTGATGATATAGATGATACATCATTCGAAGACAATTCATTCGACAAATTCCTTACTGATGAAGAATCGGATTTAATGAACGAAAATAATTAAGAGGTCAATAAAAATGAAATCAAGAAGAGTAAAAAGAGTAATAGAAGAGTACATCGATTATAAAGATGGAAAAAAATTGCAAAAGTTTGTTACAGATCAGGGTAAAATAATTCCCAGAAGAATTACTGGTCTTAGTGCCAAGCAACATAGAGAATTAGTTCGCGCAATCAAAAGAGCCAGACAAATTGCTGTAATGCCATTTGTTTCTGAAGCTGTTAAGTAATAAGGAGATTAAAGATGAAAGTAATTTTAAGAAAAAACTATGACCAACTAGGTGAAGTGGGAACCTCTGTTGATGTTAAAGATGGTTATGCGCTTAATTTCCTTATTCCTAGAGGTATTGCTTTTCAAGCTACTGCTGGTAACTTAAAAGCCCTTGAAGAAGAGCAGAGACAAACAGCAAAAAAAGAAGCCAAAAATTTGGTTAGCGCTCAAGAACTATCTGCAGAATTAGAAAAAGTATCCATCACTATTCCCGTTAAAGTTGGTGAAGAAGATAAAATATTTGGCTCAGTTACTACCCAAATGATTGCCGATTCTCTTAAGGAAAAAGGTTATGAGATTGACAAGAGAAAAATTGAACTTGAAGAGCAAATTAAATCGCTCGGTATTTACAGTGTAACTGTTAAGTTGCATCCAAAAGTTAATGCTGTTATAAAAACCTGGGTGGTTAGAGAGTAGATTAATTATTCTTACTTAAAGCCTCTCCGCTAATTGCGCAGGGGCTTTTTTTATGTGCAACTACTATACTAAACCTTTAACTCATTATATACTAACAACTTACCAAGCTTCGATATATAGTATAGAAATTGACTTTTAGGATCTCACTATCTATATTTATAGTCTTAATAAATTTGGGAATTTTTCGAAAACAAACTAAATAGAAGGTATGATGAAAGAGTTTAGATTCAGAATTTTACTTATTCTCGGTGCCTTGGCGTTAAGTATTTATTTACTTTACCCCACCTACTCAGACAGTCAATATACTGCAGAAATTACCGAGTCTTTGAGTGTCATTAAGGAAAATATTAAGGTTTCAAATCCTACTATCAGCGCAGCTGATTTGAATGATATTTTGAGAATTAAAGAAGACAGTATTAAAACTGCTGATCCGGCAATAAGAGTGGCTCGTGAAAAGAGAATGAAGTTAGGGCTTGATTTACAAGGTGGTATGTATCTTGTAATGGAAGTTAATACTGCCAACCTACTTGAGAGAGTAGCAAAAGATCCGGATGATGCATTCCGTAAAGCGTTAGGCGAAGCAGAAGTTGAGTCAAGACTTTCTGAGGAAAACGTTGTAACGATACTTGTTAGAAAACTTCAAGCAGAAGGCATAAGACTTAGCCGTTATTTTGGCTCAATTCGTGAAAATGATGATGAAATTATTGATCGCCTTGAAGAACAAGAAGAAGATGCAGTAAGCCGTGCAATTGAAATTATTAGTAACAGAGTTAACCAGTATGGCGTATCAGAACCCAGCATCGAAAAGCAAGGCTCTCGTCGTATTATTATTCAGCTGCCCGGTCTCTCAAATGAAGATGAGGCTAAAAGACTTTTACAAGGAAGAGCAGTTCTTGAATTTAGGTTTGTTAAAGACTCAGATTTTACTATTCCAATAATGAATAGAATTGATGAAGTTTTAGCTGCCTCCTCTAATGGTATTAAGGATTCTTCGGTAACTACCGATTCTTCCAGTGCTGATTTATCTAAAGAGGAATTTGCAAAGCAACATCCATTTTTCTCTGTTGCTCTAATTAATCCTCAAAGCCCTTATGCTGATGCATTTGTTAGCGATAAAGACAGAGATATTATTCTTAGCTATTTGAAAAGACCAGAAATTAAAAATGTTGTTCCTGATAATGTAGAATTTGTTTTTTCGGCAAAACCGGAAATAAACCAGGAAGGAACCGATATTTACAAAATGTACTTGGTTAACAAAACCGCTGAACTTACTGGTGGTGTTATTGAGGAAGCCCAGGCAAATATTGATCCGCAAACAACAGAACCTGTTGTTACCATGTCAATGAATTCTGATGGTGCCAGAGATTGGGCAAGAATAACTGGTTCAAATGTTGGTAAAAGAATAGCTGTTATTCTGGATGGATATATTTATTCGGCACCTGTAATCCAGGAGAAAATTCCAGGTGGAAATACACGTATTTCCGGTATGGAAAACCTTGAAGAATCCAAGTTGATGGAAATCGTTCTGAAAGCCGGTTCACTTCCCGCATCCGTTGAGATTATGGAAGAAAGAACAGTTGGTCCTTCTTTAGGACAAGATTCAATCAACCAAGGTGTAACTTCACTCCTGATAGGATTTCTACTTGTAGCGGTATTTATGATTTATTACTATAAATCCTCGGGTTCAATTGCTGATCTTGCATTATTTTTTACCATGGTATTTATTATGGGTATTCTTGCCGGATTCCAGGCTACTCTTACCTTACCGGGTTTTGCGGGTCTTATTCTAACAATCGGTATGGCAGTTGATGCTAACGTTCTGATTTATGAAAGAATTAGAGAAGAACTTGCTACCGGAAAAACAGTTAAAGCTGCCATTGAAAGTGGTTATGCGCATTCTTATAGTGCAATATTCGACTCCAACATTACAACTTTCTTTACTGGTGTAATCCTTTATCAATTTGGTAGTGGTCCAGTTCAAGGCTTTGCTTTAACACTTATGATTGGTATTGTATGCAGTTTATTTAGTGCATTGGTATTAACCAGATTGGTCTTCGACATAATGGCCTCTAAGGGAATGAAAATTAACGTAGGATAAAAAAGTTTTTAGGAGATAATAGATAAATGCGACTACTAGATAATCTTAATTTTGACTTCTTAGGTAAACGAAAAATTGCCTTTATGATTTCAGCTACCTTAATCGGACTTAGTTTGATCAGTCTGCTTTTTAGAGGGCTTGAATTAGGTATCGATTTTAAAGGTGGTACCGAAATTGCGCTAAATTTTGACAACCCTGTTGAAATAAGTGAAGTTCGTGAATTGGTTAGTGATATTGGACTGGGAAATATTGAGGTAAAAACTTTTGGCGGAACAAGAGGCGTTTTGATAAGAACTGAGCTTCAGGAAATTCCAGCTGATGTTTATCCTTCCATTTTAGGATCGATTGATAAAGTGATTTCTACTAATTTTCCATCCATAACCAAATCAATTACTGATTCTTCGTTCAATTCAGTTACTTACAAAATCTCAGATCCTTCTGTTATGGATGATCTAATTGCGACTTTAATTGAAAATGGATTCCAGTCAACTCATGCATCGTTAATTGAAGGAAACGACGAAGTGCTTGTTACAATTGGTATTTCCGATTGGATTGTAGAGAATATTATGGAAAGTTTTGTGGGGAATCACTTCACAATACTTAAAGAAGATAGAGTTGGTCCAAAGGTTGGTAAAGAATTAGCTCAAAATTCTATTTTAGCTGTTGCTTTAGCCTTGATGGTCATTCTAATTTACTTAGGGATTCGATTTAAATTTACCTTTGCTGTTGGAGCTGTAATTGCTTTATTCCATGATGTTTTGATTACACTTGGATTGTTTTCTTTGTTATACGGTTTAATTCCCGGGCTTAACCTTGATATTTCAGTGGATGTGGTAGCTGCATTTTTAACTTTAGTGGGATATTCAATTAACGATACTGTGGTAGTATTTGACAGAGTTAGAGAAAATGTTAAGATACACAAAACTGCTCTTCTTAAAGATAATATTAATAATGCTATCAATAAGACAATGCGCAGAACTCTTGTTACTTCCCTAACAACTTTATTTGTTGTTTTTATTCTGCTGTTTTTTGGCGGTGATGTTCTGAGAGGTTTCGCGTTCACATTATTTTTCGGGATAATTATTGGTACTTATTCATCAATTTTTGTAGCAAGCCCATTCGTTTTGGAATATGCTAGTAGGACAAAGAAAAGAATTGAATTTTAGTAAATTTAGATCTACAATAGAAAAAAGTCATAAATTTTTGTATTTCAAAACCCTCATCCAATATTGGTGAGGGTTTTGTTTTTAATGTTGGAAATGCTATTCTTTCTATTAATTTTCATGTTTTTTTATACTCCTAACACCAATGAAATAATTGTATTATGAAAACTTTTAGGAAGAATAATATGTTTTATTTTATCAGGAATAAAATAAACTGACAAATTTGATAATTCTTCCTATAATACAATATGATTAGTAATCAATTAGACAAGAGCAATTACTTTAGATCACTATTATTGCTAATAGGTATAGATAAAGGACTTTCAATAGAAGAAAAACAATTGCTCCGAAAAGTTGGCATTTTGTTAGGATTTGATAAAACCTTCACAGAAGAATCGATGACCAATTTTTTAGAAAATGAGCATATTCCTGTTGATCCTCCTAAATTTTCAAATATTAAGATTGCTTCTGGCTTTATAAAAGATGGAATCAAATTTGCCTCGTCTGATGGGAATATTTGCCAGAGCGAATTAAACTGGTTGAAATCAATTGTTGAAACGAATAACTTATCTGAAGAATGGTTTAGCCAAGAAATAAAGAATAAGAATAATCAGTTTGACCCCAACAACACTAATCTTAATTTAGAAGCAAATACTATTTTCAATGAAATTTAAACTTGGAAGAAGCTCCTAAAAAAATATGAATAAGTTTATATATCAAATTATGGATAGAAATGAACGAACAAACAAAAGGTCAGATAGAAGCTAAAATCAGTGAAGAAATTACTTTATTCGAAAAAAATTTTATGGGGCGTGGCCCACATGAAATAAAAACTTTTATAATTGATGACATTATCCTGATCAGATTAAAGGGCGTTTTAACCCCTGCCGAAAATAATTTGTCAAGTTCCCCTGATGGAGCAAAACTTGTTAAAGAGCTAAGATCAAAATTAATCGAAAATTCTTCTGATTACCTTAGGACAGTAATTCAGAATATTACCAATGCTTGTGTAAAATCTCTTCTAACTGATATTAGCCCAGAAACTGGTGAAAGAATTTTTGTATTTACCCTCGATATCAACCTCGAAGAAACCCTAACCTCAGACAATCCATTATAACGAAAACAATATTTTCATACGATTACTGTTTTAATTTTATTTTTTTTGTATTATGTTTTAACTCAATTCTCAGGCAGACCTAGTAGAACCCATAGTTGGGAGCTAAGAAGTAGGCCGATACAGGTTCTCTTAATCTTTTTCTTGACTTCGTTGATTTGGTTAAAATCATAAGAATCTTGTTTCGTCTAAGTATTAGTTTATCAGGAGCCTAAAATGCAAAAGAGCCTAACTCAATTTCAGTTAAAAGCAAACCTTCCGCTTTTGAGCAATTTTTTTATTCCAAACAATGTTCGGTATTGGAAACCGTTGAACCATTCATGAAACATTTTTATTTCCAAATGAAATCTCCTTGAAAATTATTAAATAACATAGGTGATTGAGATGAAACGACTAGAGAAGAACATTGGCTTTTGGGGAATCTTCGCTCTCGCAACGGGATCCACATTAAGTGGAGGATTTTTTTTACTTCCTGGTTTAGCTGCCATAGAAGTAGGTCCTGCAATTGTACTTGTATATTTAATTGCGTGTATCCCATTGATACCTGCATTATTCAGCCAAATTGAATTAGCAACAGCTATTCCCAGAGCTGGCGGATTTTATTTCTTTATAGATAGAACCTTGGGTCCGTACTTTGGAACTGTGGGGGGCTTAGGTACCTGGCTTGCTCTGGTATTAAAAGTCTCTTTTGCTTTAATTGGCATAGGTGCTTATTTAAGATTATTTTTCCCTGCCATCGAAATTGTGCCTATCGCAGCCGGTATTGCAGTTCTTCTGGGAATAATTAACTTGTTTGGCTCAAAAAAGAGCGGCTCTTTTCAAGTTATATTGTTTTTTTGTTTGTCGGCAATTCTTATATACTTCATAAGCGGTGGTATATCTGAAATCAATACTACTAATTTTAATGGTATTTGGGATAATGAAATATCGTCATTATTCTCAACTGCCGGATTTGTTTTTATGAGCTATATTGGAATAACTAAAATAATAAGCCTGGCAGAAGAAATAAAAAAACCAGAGAGAAATTTGCCACTGGGTATTTTCTGGGCACTAGGAACATCCTTATTTATATATGTACTTGGGCTGATTATAATGGTGGGTGTTGTTCCAATGGAAGAATTAGCTGGTAGTTTTACACCAGTAGCGGCGGCGGCCGAAGCCATTTCTGGCAAAGTTGGCGTTGTACTTGTGTCATTTGCGGCTCTATTCTCCTTTCTTTCTGTTGCAAATGCAGGCATTCTAAGTGCTTCACGCTATCCATTTGCTATGAGCAGAGATCATTTACTTCCCAGATATTTCAGAAAAACAGATTCAAAAGGAAACCCTTATGTTTCCCTATTGTTGACAGTTGGATCAATTATCTTCTTTGTAGTTGCTATTGACCCCACGATGATTGCTAAACTTGCCAGTGCATTTCTCCTCCTAATATTTGCAGTATTAAGCCTTTCTGTAATCGTAATGAGAGAAAGTAGAATCGAATCATATGATCCAGGATTCCACTCTCCACTATATCCATGGATGCAGATTTTTGGTATATTTTCTGCCATCTTCTTCATCTTTGAAATGGGTCTTCTGCCCTTTTTATTCTCTCTTGGTTTAATAATAATAGGGACTGTCTGGTACGTTTACTATGCTAAAGGGAAGGTATTACGAACAGGGGCTATATACAATATTTTTGAAAGACTTGGGAAATACAAATATGCCGGTGTTGATTATGAGTTAAGGGATATGATGAAAAAGAAGGGATTAAAAAAAGAGGATCCCTTTGATGAGATTGTTGCAAAAAGCATGGTAATTGACAATGATGGATTAGCTGATTTTGAAGAAATTGCTGCTAAAGTTTCCGATTGGGTGGCAAAAGAAGTTGGTATATCGGCTAAGCGATTACATAAAGAGTTTATGGATGGAACTCGAATTGGGGCTACTCCGGTAATACAAGAAATAGCATTGCCTCATCTTATTATTGAGGGATTAAAACATCCAAAAATGGTTTTAGTTCGTTCCAATGAGGGCGTTCGAATTCTTTACAATAACCCACGTACGGATTTTAAACAGGTAGACGAAGTATTGATTAAAGCAGTTTTTTTCCTGGTTAGCCCTAAGAATAACCCGGCACAACACCTTAGGATATTAGCTCGTATTGCACGCCGTGTGGAAGAGAATAGTTTTTTGAGAGATTGGAATAACGCAAAAAATGAGCACGAATTAAAAATAGCTTTGTTGCATTACGAAAGGTTTTTATTTCTTAAAATTTCTAAACGAGATGAGACGATTGAAATGAGTGGTAAGGCTCTTAAAGATGTATGGACCTTTGAGGGAAGTCTGGTCGCGTGGATAAAAAGGGATGATGATATTATTATTCCGGACGGGGCTACGGTAGTATCTGAAAATGATTTATTAACTATTATTGGTGATCCTGAAAGTCTTAATGAAATTGTAAACCATTACCATTTGATTCGAGCTAATTATTTTGAATGATCCCATGTTTTTATTATTTGATTTATTCGACTTAATTTGTGATGCCGCAAAAAGAAATTACAATAACTATTTTTTTTTATTAATTTGAATAGGTTCCATAGTAATTATTGAGTATTTCACAATCAGTGAGGTCGAAATTTTTAAAAGTAATATTACGCATTTAGTCAAAGATACAATTTTAATACTAGTCGGCATTTTTTCGGCTGGTTTTGGACTAAAGGGCTTTTTATTGCCTAATTTATTTATTGATGGCGGAGCCATGGGCATTGCTCTTTTAATATCAGAAACGACACGTTTGCCTTTATCCATTCTTATTGTAGTTATTAATTTACCGTTTCTGATAATTGGATACTCACAAATTGGAAAGCAATTTGCTCTTAAAAGCATTATCGCAATAATTGGACTTGCATTTGTTGTTCACTTCATACCTTTTCCGCTAATTACATCAGATAAATTACTTATCGCTGTTTTTGGTGGATTTTTCTTAGGGGCAGGAATTGGAATGGCAATTCGAGGTGGAGCCGTAATAGACGGAACTGAAGTCTTAGCAATTCATTTAAGCAAAAAAACAGGTCTTACTATCGGTGACATAGTACTAATACTCAACATTATCATATTTTCATTTGGAGCATATATTTTATCTATAGAAATTGCCTTATATGCCATGCTAACTTATTTAGCTGCGGCAAAAACTATTAATTTTATAATTGAGGGAGTTGAAGAATATACTGGAATTACGATAGTATCCGGTAACAGTGATGAAATCAGATTAATGATTACCGAAAAATTGGGGAGAGGTGTTACTATATATACTGGCAGAGGAGGATACGGGAAATATGGCGATAATTTAAGGCAAATAGACATCATTTATACAGTTATTACAAGACTCGAAATTGCTCGCCTAAAGACAGAAATTAATAAAATTGACTCTGGTGCATTTATAGTGATGAATAGCATAAAAGATGTTAAAAGTGGAATGATAAAGAAACGATCGTTAGAAAAATAAATCAAGTGCAAATTGCTTTACTTGGCTCAGCAGAAACCTCCTTTATCATATAAAAGAAGATATCATTAAAGAGGCACTAAGAAGTAGGATGTTGTCTGACAAAAGAGAGTAAGATTCGAAGTCTAAAATATGAACAAATCGGATAGTTTAATGATTAAGAAATTTTTAAAAATGGAATCAAGCGGCGGTATTCTTTTAATGGTTGCTGCCATTCTGGCAATGGTTGTTGCAAATTCACCTTTGTCTTTTTACTACGATTTTTTTATTAACACACCAGTCCATATTCGGGTCGGATCACTCGAAATAGCTAAGCCTCTTTTACTCTGGATAAATGATGGATTAATGGCGGTGTTTTTTCTCTTGGTTGGTCTTGAGCTTAAACGAGAAGTATTGCTGGGAGAGCTTTCTGACATACGGAAAGTAATGCTTCCTGCTCTGGGTGCCATTGGAGGAATGTTGGTCCCTTCTATAATTTATGTTTACTATAATTATACAGACCCTATAGCAATTAAAGGATGGGCCATTCCCGCTGCAACAGATATAGCATTTGCTCTGGGTATTCTTGCTTTGCTGGGCTCACGAGTACCAGTTAGTCTAAAGATATTTCTAACGTCCCTTGCCATTTTTGATGATATAGGCGCCATACTGATAATTGCATTCTTTTACACAGCAAATATTTCCATCATTTCTTTAATTGTTGCTGCAGTATGTGTTTTAATCTTATTTCTACTTAATAGATTTAGCGTTCAAAAACTCAGCATTTATTTTGGAGTTGGGATAATTATGTGGGTGGCGTTATTAAAATCGGGGGTACACGCCACTTTAGCGGGTGTTATTCTTGCCATGTTTATTCCAATTCAATCTGGCAAGAATGCGGAAAAATCTCCGCTAAAAGAATTGGAGCTTGATCTTCATGCTTTAGTAGCATTCTTTATATTACCTCTATTTGCATTTGCAAACGCAGGGATACGTCTTGATGGAATTGGTTCGGAGCAGCTCTTTCATGGAGTGACAATGGGAATTACCTGGGGATTATTTTTTGGAAAACAATTAGGAATAATTGGACTTTGCTGGATTGGAATTAAACTAAAATTTGCTGATATGCCTGCTGGTGTATCGTGGTTATCGCTTTATGGAATATCTGTTTTGTGCGGTGTTGGTTTTACAATGAGTCTTTTTATTGGTTCACTTGCATTTGAAGAAACCGGCATAAATCTTTTATTCGATGAACGGGTTGGAATTATACTTGGCTCAATATTTTCTGGTGTGCTGGGTTATAGTATTTTAAAATTTTCATTAAAAAAACAGGGGAATTGAAATTTATTTTTGTCTTATTCTTGTTGACACGTACCACATTTATTTGGAACAATCCTGGAACTTCCTTGATGTGGCTGGAGAACATTAAAAATCTGTTTAATGTCTTAATTTACTTATGCAGAAAAGAACACCGACAGAATAATCTATCGGCTTCTTCATTTAAACAGCTTCTCTGGTATTATGAATATGAACATCTCTTTGAGGAAATGGGATAGTGATATTTTCCTCATCAAATCTCAACTTAACTTTCTCGCGGACATCAAAATATAAATTCCAATAGTTTTCTCTCAGGGTCCATGGTCTTACAACAAAATTTACACTGCTATCGCCTAACTCAGATAATGCAATTTGTGGTGCTGGTTCTTTCAAGACTCTCTCGTCAGAATCAAGAATTTCTGCAAGAATGGCTTTTGCTTTTGCTATATCATCCCCGTAACCAATACCAAAAACTAAGTCAACTCTTCTCGTTTCTTTTGCACTATAATTTGTAAGGCTTCCGCTTATCAATGAGGAGTTTGGAACATATATAACTTTATTATCAGGAGTAACAAGCTTCGTAGAAAATATATGAATCTCTTCAACACTTCCCGCTACTCCGCCTCCTTCAATGTAATCTCCTACTTTGAAATGTCTAAATATAAGCAGCATGATTCCTGCAGCGAAATTGGAAAGTGAATCCTTCAAAGCAAAACCGACAGCTAAACCAGCGGCGCCAAGTACCGCAATGAATGATGTTGTTTCCACACCCAGTCTGGTCAAAGTCATTAAGGCAACGAAAGTTAACGAAAGACCATAGATTATATTCAACATGAAAGAAGAAATTGTTGAATCCACCCTACTCTTTTCAAAAATTTTTCTAAATGCGCGTCTGATGATTTTCGAAGCAAAGTAACCTATAATAAAAATAAGAATTGCCCCTGCAACATTAAGTCCATATTGCTGAATTATACCTTGGATAGAACTAAAGTATTCTGTCATATTATTCCTCATGTTTATTTTTCTTAAAGATAAAATTGATCAGGCAAATATTGTATTGAAGTAAAAATTACATTTTTTCAAACTATAAACAATCTACAACATTGTTACTGTTCCCAAACTCAGTCTGCAAGATAGGATTATCAAGAGCAATTAAAAACCATTTTGGAGTTTACTAAAAGAATTGTCAGTACTTCTTAATCAGCCGTGAATGGTTTATGTAAAAGTTGGAAGAACATAACATGATAATATTAGAAAAACCAGCACTATAAGACTTTAATTATCATCAAGGTGATATCGTCGGATTGTTCAGCGCCCTTAGTGTAAGACTTAACATCAGCATTTATTTTATCTAATATTTGCTGAGCAGTAAGTCCTTCAAAGGTAAATGCCAATTCTTCAAGTCTTTCATCAGTATATTCTTCTTCGGCAATATTCATTGCCTCGGTTACACCGTCTGTGAATATAATTAATATATCACCCTGTTTAAGGCTCGTCGTTTCGGAGATGTAAGGAACAATAGTTTCCATTACCCCAAGGATCATACCACCCTTTTTGAGCTTGATAATCTTACCATCTCTTACAAGTAATGGCGGGTTATGTCCCATATTTACCGAAGTCATGGTTTTTGTTTTGTCGTTAAGAATTGCCCAAAAAAAGGTAATGAAGCTACCACCGGATGTATTTTCAGAAACCAGATCATTAATTAAATCGGAGGCACTGCCTAATTCGATATCCTGTTTACAAATGGATTTTAAGAATGCCTGTACGTTAGCCATTAATAATGCTGCCTGAACTCCCTTGCCGGAGACATCCCCAACAGCAAATAATGTACGATCCTCATCAAGTCTTACCAAATCGTAGTAGTCACCACCTACTTGCCTTGCAGATTGATTATAGGCAGCAATTTCAAAATTTTTCAATTTTGGTATCGTTTTAGGTAATAAGTTCTTTTGAATTTTTCTGGCTATCTCAAGATCTTTTTCCAACTTTTGCTTTTCAATTGCTTGTTTAAATAACAGAGAGTTTTCAATAGAGATAATAGCAAGCCCACCAACGGATGAAATATATTCAATATCAGATTTCGAGTAATTTAATTGATTTCTCCTCTCCCCGAGAAGAATTAAACCTTTAACTTTTCCTTTAATCATCATGGGTACTATTGCTTTCACTCCCATAACCGATAATTCGTTATATCTTTCTTCCACCTGTTCCTCAACAATCGGGGAAATTATCTCCTCATAGTTAATAGAATCCAACAATTTTAGAATGTCGTCAGGCGGAAATTTTGAATCGAGTATTTTTGTGACGTTTCCCTCGCAAGTAAGAACTGTGTATTTACTTACAAGTAATTGCCCTAAAATTGAATAGACCAACATTTTGCTTACCATTCCAATTTCAAGAATGCCACTAAACTCCTTACTTAAATCAAATAATGAGCTCAGCTGGTTCACTTTGGAATCAAGGTTTCTATTTGCAATTCTTAATTTTTCAAACACCACAGAGTTTTCAATTGCAGTAGCACCAATATTAAGCATTGTCTTTAAAAAATCTTTGTCGGCATCTGTGTATTCCTCTCTGCTTAACTTCTCACCTAATAGTATTATTCCCTGAGGCCCGTTTGATGAAATTATCTTTTCACAAACACCTAGTTTATTATCCTTAATAAATTTGTTAAGCTCGTCACTTGCCATTAACTTCTCATAATTTCCAATTGGAAAGTTTTCTACAATTTCTTTTCTGAAACCCTTTTGCGATTCAATGACCAGATTTCTTTCATCATCAATTAGCGCGATAATTCCCTTAGTAGTATGGAATTTGGTAAAACAAGTGAGTATCAAATTATTGAGTGAGAAATTGAGATTCAGACTGGAATTTACGAGGTTGCTAAAATCGACGAGTGCCGATAAATTCCTTAATGCAGCATTATTTTCTTCAATTTGCATTGAGATTATGAAATATATTTTATGAGAGTAACCTGATTGCGGTTATTAGTCAAATTTTTATAAGAAACTTCATCCATTAATTTTTTCATCAAAAACATTCCTAATCCTCCGCCTTTTTTCTGCTTATGATATTTTTGAATATCAGGTTCAGGAATATTTTCCGGATCAAAATGATTTCCACTATCCGTAATTTGGATAGTAAACTTTAATTTATCTGACTTGACTGCAACATTTATTTCGCCGTCTACGCTATACTTGTAGGCATGCTTAATAATGTTAGTACAAGCTTCATCTACTGCCAGAATAATTTTGCCAATTGCATCCTCTTTCAAACCACTGGATGCCGCAGAATCTTTAATGAAGTCTCTAATCTTAATAAGATTATCCGTTGTACTTTTAACAACAAGTTTTTTGTTTTGGCTATTGCTCATGAGTTCCTTCGTTATTGCTCATCAGAAAACTTGTTGACAGCTTCAACTTCATCTTTAAAAAATTCGTACAGCACTGGGAATCCCAGCAGATCAAAAATATTATAAACGCTATCCTGCATGTTAGAAAATTTAATATCGCCGGAATTTTCACGCATTGTTTCTACATAAGCCATGAAAACACCTAAGCCAGCACTACTTATGTAAGTAAGGTCGTTAAAATTAACGACAACCTTAAACTGGTCATTCTCTAATAAAGAATTGAAAGCGTTTTCAAGGTCAGGCGCAGTATGAGCGTCTAAGTAACCCTTGACATCAATTACACTAACAGATCCAACTCCACGGACGTTTACGTTGAAATCTGACATTAATTAACTCCACATCTTTTAGTTATTAAAACACCATTTAAGAATCACTAAAGTGATATCATCATGTTGTGATCTATCTTTTGAAAATATTGTAAGCTCCCTCATTATTTCGTTTGAAATAATATCCGGATCAAGCTCAGCATTTTTCAATAATAATTTTTCAAATCTATCGTATCCAAACTCTTCAAGTTCACCATTATGCGCTTCATTTATTCCATCAGTATAAAACGCCAAAATATCGTCATTCTTTAACTTAATTTCCAATTCTTCAATGTTTCTGTTAAATTTATCGCCATCGTCTAAACCAAGACCAATTCCTTTAGGTGACAATTGTATTACTTTGTCATTGTTAACATACATTACCGGCGAATGCCCTGCTCGTGCGAAGGTTACAACACCATTTTGCAGATCAAGAATTCCATAAATGGCAGTTACAAATGTCTTCTTATCCAAACTCTCCCGTAAAATTTCATTGGCTTTTATAAGCACTTCTTTTGGTGAAGTAATTAACCGGCTAAGGGTTTCAAATATTCCCTTCACTTCGGCCATCACAAATGAGGCAGAAATTCCCTTCCCGGAAACATCAGCAATAACAAAACCGATTTTATTTTCTGATATCTTGAAGAAATCGTAATAATCACCGCCTACTTCAAAGGCTGGAATAAACAAGGCGGATACTTTTATTTTTTCATGTTTCGGTGTATCGAGTGGCAGTATCTTATATTGGATTTCTCTTGCTACATCCAATTCTTTTTCCATCCGCTCTTTCTCAAGAGATTTCTCAAGAAGTTTCGCGTTTTCCAAGGCAACAGCTGCGTAATCTGCAAATGCTTCAATCGCCTTTCTATCATCATCGTCAAAAACAAAATCCTGTTTTCTGGTTACAAAAAGGTATCCGTTTATTTCGTCATGAACTTTAAGGGGTGCGATTGCCAATGAAGCATAATTGAAAGTTCTCATATCGCTGTTAATTTTCACTTTAATTGGCTGATGATTGAGAATCAACACATCTTTAATATCGTAAGCATATTCCAATAAAAGTGCATTTGTTAGCCTGTCTGCCTCAACATACCCAATATTATTTACCGAACGTAATTCAATTTTCTCCGCTTCCTGTGAAACTAACCAGGCGGAATCAGAATTACATACATTTGAAGTAATTGTCGTTACTGTATCAGCCAATTCCTTAAAATCAAAAACCTGAGTAATAAGTTTACTAAGATCCATTAAGGATGAAACTTCTTCGGCCTTTCGGTCAAAAGCTTCTGCTGTTGGTAAATGGAATAATGTTGTGAAAAATATTACTCCGAAATATATGGTGCCATAAAGCATAACTAAATTAAGTACAGTATGAATTCCAGGAGAAAAGTTGGTCATCAGTTCCCGGATGATGGTCTCTTCGAGCGTGAAAGCAAAATTAAAACCAAACAGTATTGTTAACACAATTGATATAGCAAGCAAATAGAGTTTTTGTTTTTTCTGAAGAAAGGCAATCCAGGCAACCCGTAGTGAGTTAATAGATATCAATACAATAGAAACAACATAGAATGAATTTCGCAAGTAATCGAAAGTCACATCCAGGTAAACAAACAGGTTAGATATAAACGCAAATCCAAGGAAGAAAAGCATTGTATTAAAATACGTTTTGGGATCCCTTTTCTGTCGTAAAAAGAAAAGCTCTCTGAAAACTGCAAGTATATATAAAAATGCACCTACAAACGCGAATGATATTAATACTGAAAATACTGTTGAAATAAAATCCTGATCACCGGTGGGGGGATTACCAGCTTCGACATAAGCGGATGAAATAGCAATAATAAAAAATAGTATTGCGGTAAGAATTCCAGTATTAAGTATTAGGGCAAGCGTATTTGTTTTATTAACAATCAAAAATTCTATTAGATAGAGAAACCAGAGATAAGCTCCGCATAGAATTAGTAATTCACTTACAAAAAGTGTAATGAAGGAATCTGCGACCGGGTAAATTATTTTGAATATCAGCAGAATCACTGATATTACAATAGCATACTCCAGCTTTGTATTTTTTCGTAAATAAATTAATGGTAGTTGCATGCACAGTAACAATAATGAATAAAAGTATATCGAGAATTAATTTAATACTAATTTGAGATATAGTAAAGATAACGATCCACAAAGAAATTTAACTCTGCTATTTCTTTCTTATTGGTTTGCTAAGTTTTCTTTTCTTTGCAATTTCTTCTTTAACTAATTTCATTTCCTGCTTTAATTCCTGCATTTCAATTCTTATGTCTTTTTTTTCTTTGCCAGTCAAACTATCGCTTATCGTTTCGGCATATTCGCCATAGAGTTTGGATATCTTCTCTCCAAAAGCTTCCCAATCTCGGGCGTCATAATTTTCAAACTCGCTTGCAATCTCTTCCATATTGTTTTCAAAATCTTCTAAATTAAATTCAAAATGAAAATCATCACCTACACTGATATCAATACCTTTATTGAATTCACGCATATTTACAAGAACTGCCATTTCACCAGAAACCTTGGCTACATCCATAATATCTGACGAAAGTTTAAAAGTAATCTTTCCTAACTCGTCCCTCAATTTTGCAATCTCGGGGGCAGTTTCAACCCTGCTGTAATTCATTTCCGGGAAAACTTTAACTAAATTTTTGTCCAGTGAAAATTTTACTGATCCGGCTGCACCTGTCGAATTGGTCGCCGGATTTTTTACTTCTACTAAGTAAGGAAGAGATTTTGCGTTGCCTTTTTCTGCCAATTGTACTTGTTCTTTAATATCACTTTTAATTTTCTCTTTATCAACAACACATGCCAGATTGAATATCGTGTCAGGTGTAAAGAAAACATATTCATATTGGTCTGTTGTTCTCAGTCCCTTAACAAGCTCGTCAACATCAGCATTATGTGCCAGAGTAAAATCAATTGGAATGAATTGCTCGGCTTTTTTAGGATTTTTATTTTGAGCGAATCTGGCAATATCTGCCATCAAGGCACTGTGCAAATTTATTATATTCGGATCAACAGCAATTGTATTCCCCTTTTTGGTTAGAATTGAGGCATATACATCATATTTATAAGAACTGAGTAAGCTGTCAAATCTTTCACTTTCTTCAGTTTCAAGTTCTAAATAGTCTTTAAATTTTTGAAGATTTATTGTAGTCTGGCTTATATTAGCAGGTTTAATTTCGAAATACTGATTCCCAGTGGAATCGGCATCAATTTGCAATATTTTATTTCTCTCTCGGTTAATTGGCAGATTTCTATAGAGCGCAAAATTAAAAACGTCTTCACTCGATATAGGACTCTCATCAACCAATGGTTGTAAACCCTGAGAATATAATTTTACAAGCTCTCCTTTACCCTTTTCAATTAGTTTTGAAACATCACCCCGCTGGGACTTAAAAAAAATCATCAGAATTATGGTTAATATGGCAAGAGCAAACCCAGGGGCCCACTTGCGAAGGGTACTTGCAAAATTTGGAAATAGATTTTTTTCGTCTTTCATATCACACTATCATTATGAGGTTATTGCATCTCTTTTTGATATGGCTCAAGTATTATCTTCAGACTTTCACGAGCTCTGAATATTCTGGATTTAACTGTCCCAACTTCACATTCAAGTTTATCAGCAATTTCCTTATAACTCAAACCATCAATATCTCTTAACACCAACGGTACTTTCAACTTATCAGGTAATTTTTGAATTGCACCCCTGACAAGACTAGGGATGTCGATATTCTCAGAATGAGTACTTACATGGCGCGAAGTATCTGCTTCCTTAATCGGGATAAAAATACTACGAACTCGCTTCTTTCTTAAATAATCCCGACACTTGTTAACTGTAATCCTGTAAAGCCACGTAGTGAATTTTGATTCAAATCTAAATTCACCAAGCTTATGATAAATACTAATAAAAACATCCTGAGAAATATCATCAACAAATTCTGCATCACCCAAGGTAAGAAATATCAGATTTCTGACTTTTTCCTTATGTTTTCCCATCAGATTTGCGAAAGCTTTCTCATTACCTTCATTAACCAACCTGATGAGTTCAAAATCCTCGTCAGCTTCCACCGAATTGGGGGAATCAGATATTGTACCATTGTCATTTTGGATTTGCATAGTTAGACGATAGTGGTTAAAGATTGTTCCGATTATAATCTATTAAATATTTTACTAAATCTGTAAGCAAAAGAAAAATTTATCACCAAAATATAACTTTATTTTTACTAGCAGATTCTATAACTTATGTTGTAATATAAATATTTATATCGAAAGAAGTACGATTTGTTTCCTTCTTTTAACTTCAAAACTTTCTAATAGAATTTAATTTTACTTTTATAGAAGGAGAATATATGAAAATCAAATTAAGTGAAAAGTACGGCGCTGTTGTTGTTGAATTAAAGGGAAACGTAATGGGTGGACCTGAAGCCCAGGAGTTTAGTGATACCTTACGCGGTCTTTTAGATGATAACAAAAAGAATGTTGTTATTGATTTAAAAGACGTTAAGTTCATGAATAGCTCTGGTTTAGGGATGCTAATCAGCGGATTTACAACAATGAAAAACGGTGGTGGTGCTTTTAAATTGGCTAATGCTACTGAAAAAATTGAAAGCCTTTTAGTAATTACAAAGCTTATTACCATTTTCGAAAATTTCGAATCTGTAGATGCCGCGGTAGAGAGCTTTAAAGTTAGCGAATAATCCTATTTTGTCGTTGATAAAGAAAAGCGCTCCGGATAGTTTTATTCGGAGTTTTTTCTTGCCTTTTTTAAATTAAATCTTTGGGTAAAGTTATGAGTGTTTCCATTTTGGTTGGTAGCCAGTGGGGTGATGAAGGTAAAGGTAAAATTGTTGATATATTGAGTGATCGTTTTGATATTGTAGCCAGATATCAGGGCGGAGCAAATGCCGGGCATACAATTGTAATTGGTGACCAGAAATATGTTCTTCATTTAATTCCTTCTGGTATTTTAAGAGAGGGTGTAATTTCTGTAATTGGTGGTGGGGTTGTAATTGATCCAGTTGCACTGCTCGAGGAAATTAAGCTCCTTGAAGAACATGGAATAACCGTTGACGGTAGATTGTTCATCAGTCAGAATGCCCATTTAATAATGCCCTATCATAAATTACTCGACAGCATCAGCGAAAAAGGCAATTCCAAGATTGGCACAACCGGACGTGGAATTGGTCCATGCTATATAGATAAATATGCCCGTAAAGGGATAAAGATTGTTGATTTATTGAACAGAGTGGTACTGGAAGAAAAAATCCGAAAAAACCTTGAAGAGAAGAATCTCCTTCTCAAAAAAGTTTATGATCACGAAGAATTGGATGTAGATCAGATTGTGAATGAATATCTTGCTTTCGATGAGAAGATTGACAAATATATAAAAGACACAGCAACATATTTAAACACTGAAATCAATGCTGGCAAATCGATTCTTCTTGAGGGTGCCCAGGGGGCCTTATTGGATGTTGATTTTGGGACATATCCGTATGTTACTTCTTCAAGTCCTACGTCTGGGGGCGCGTGTACCGGGTCAGGTATTCCGCCCACTAAAATTGATTCGGTAATTGGGATTGTAAAAGCCTACACAACTCGTGTTGGATTGGGACCGTTCCCTACTGAGTTAACTGATGATACTGGTGAAAAGCTTAGAGCAGAAGGCGCCGAATTTGGCGCAACTACAGGCAGACCGAGACGTTGTGGATGGTATGATGCATTTCTGATGAAATATTCCGTAATGATTAATGGGATCGAAAAAGTTGCTGTTACTAAGCTTGATGTTCTTAGCAATTTTGATGAAATAAAAGTTTGTGTCGGATACGAAATAAATGGAAAATCCATAAAGACCTTCCCTGCCAATGCAGCACAAATGGAAGAAGTTACACCAATATACGAAACGTTAAAAGGCTGGAACAAAGATATTACCGGGATTAAGGAATACAATGATTTGCCGGAAGAGACGAAAGAGTATCTAAAGTTTATTGAAGGAAACTCAGGGTTTAAGGTCAGTATTATTTCGGTAGGTCCAAAACGTTCGCAAACAATACAGCTTTAATCGAATATTTCTTGCTTTTATATTCGTTTTCCTTTGTGTAGTTTTGATTAAACATGTACTTGAAAAGGCAGAAAATGGGAATTCTAAGTAGTGCTACTACAACGAATCTTAAACTATTTCTCGTAATTGTCGCAATCTTTATTGCCGGCGGCACAATTTACTTCACTCAAGTTCTTGTTCAAGAACTTCAGGCAAGAGAACGGGAAAGTGTTGAGTTATATGCAAAAAGTCTTAAGTATGTTGCAAGCCCTGAATCTGATAATGTTGACTTTACCTTTATTTTTGAAAATTTAATTAAGCGAATCGATTTCCCTTTAATTTTGACCGATGATAAAGACCGTGTAATTTTTAGAAGTGGAATTGGTGTCAGAAATCTTGAAATTGATTCTACTCTAAGTTCGGAAGAAATAGATCAGTTCCTTTCTGACACTATAACAAAACTGGGAAAAGAGCACAAACCAATCCCTATCAATTACCCTAGCTCCATATTTAGTGGCAAAATATATTATGGCGATTCTGATATTATTTTGAGGCTGCAATACTATCCTTATATGCAAATTTCATTGGCAGTTATCTTCGTTTTGATTGCATATTTGAGTTTTAGTCATGTCAAGAAAACTGAAGAAAGTAATATTTGGGTGGGAATGGCCAAAGAAACAGCTCACCAGTTAGGAACTCCTATCAGCAGTCTTATGGGATGGGCTGAAATGCTTAAGATCAATTATGAAAAGCCTGATACTGTATTGGATACCGCCCACGAGATGAATAGTGATTTAATCAGGCTCAATAAAATTGCACTTCGATTTTCAAAAATAGGCTCAAGACCGGAATTAAAAGAAGAGAACCTATTCACTGTGATTAACAGAGTTATCAAATACTTTAATAAACGTCTTCCTCATACCGGGAAAAATGTTGAACTTACGCTACATGGGAATAGTGAATCCAGAGCTATGGTAAACATAGAGCTTTTCGAGTGGGTAATTGAAAACCTGATAAAAAATGCTCTTGATGCCATTGGAGATAAAAAAGGGATAATTGATATAAATATTTCGGAAGCGAAAAACGAAATCAATATTGAAGTAGTGGATAACGGTAAGGGTATCGATCCGAAAAAAAGAAAAGAAGTATTCAAACCCGGGTATAGCACCAAAAGAAGAGGCTGGGGCTTGGGTTTAAGTCTTTCCAGGCGAATTGTTGAAAATTATCATTCTGGCAAAATTTTTGTTAAACATACTGTTATTAACGAGGGCACTACCTTTAGAATCGCGTTAAAGAAATTTCAAAAAGTCTGACCCTAATACTCATTTTGTGCCTTGAATTATTCTGGTCACTTAAATAACTTTATGCGACTCCATCATAAGTCAAGTCTTATTCCTATGTTCATTCTTCTATTCCCATTCTCAGCTGATTGGATGCCCTCGACCAATCAGTTAATATTCCTCAGACAGAACTAATTTATTACTCCGGGTGTTACTCACTTTTATTTTAGGGCAAAAATGACAAGCTATACAAACCTCGAAGTTATCTCAGTAAAATCAGAAACAAAAGAAACCATTCTTCTCACTTTAAAATCCACCGGTGGAAATCTAATTAATTTTTCTGCCGGACAATTTCTAACCATATTTTTTTCGGATGGTGAGAAAGAAATTAAAAGAGCATTCTCTATCTGCTCTTCACCCGATGAGCTGCCTATTATTACACTTGCTATAAAAAGTGATTCGCCCGGACCTACACATGATATATTTCTAAAAAACATTCATGTTGGAGACAATATCAAAGCGCTACCGCCTCTTGGTCATTTTACCCTTGATCGGTTAAAAGGGAGAGCAAGTAATTTATTCTTTATTGGAGCAGGCAGTGGAATCGCACCCCTTTATTCCATGCTTAAATGGTCATTACCCCACAATCCTGAATATAAGCATACATTGATTTACGGAAACAAGGACGAGACATCTGTAATATTTAAAAATGAACTGGAACTCCTTGAAAAACAGCACACGGATTCCTTTAGTCTCTATTTAGTTTACTCCCGACCACTCGCTCAAAAGTATCCTCGCACCGGCAGAATAAACGAAAAAACAATTACGGATATCCTCAAATCGTTCTCCGAATATGAAGTGAAAAATTCAAATTATTTTATGTGCGGACCTTCTGACTTAATGAAAAAAACCAGGGCAATATTGATTTCCATTGGTGTTAAGGATAAGAATATTCATAGTGAAGATTTTGTTGTTAAAATCCTGGACGAAAATGACACAACAGAACTGAAAGAGAGAGAAGTTACTATAATCGTTGATGGAAATAAATACGAGTTTAATGTTGATCCCAACAAATCAATAATGACCGCTGCAAAAGATAATGGTATAACTTTGCCATGTAAATGTACCGAAGGCAAATGCGGTACATGTAAAGCAAAACTTCTGTCAGGTGTCTTGAAATTAAAAGGCCAGAAAGCCTTAAAGTCCACTGAGCTTAATAATGATAATTGCCTTACTTGTGTCGGATTTCCGGCAAGTGAAGATGTTGTTATTTTTTATGACGACTAACCGGGAAAAACAGGTTAGCAACGCTCAAAAATTATTTGCCCGTCCAGCATAGTAACATCAACTTGCGCATCTCTAATAGATTCTGGTGAACAATCAAAAATATTTTTATCCAGAACAACCAAATCTGCTAACTTCCCTACTTCAATACTACCCTTAATATCTTCCTCGTAAGCTGCATAGGCTGCGTCAATTGTATATCCTCTAACGGCTTGTTCAACCGTAATTTTTTCTTCAGGAATCCATCCCTCGTTATTCAATCCATTCTTAGTAGCTCTGGTAACCGCACACCAAATTCCGGAGATAGCATCTAGTGGAGTCACAGTCCAATCACTACCAAAACACATTTTAACTTTGTTATCAATCAATGATTTGAAAGCATAAGTGCCACTTAATCGATCCTTTCCAATTTTACTTTCACACCAATCTCCATCGTCATACACCTGAAGAGGTTGAACCGAGGCAATAATATCATTTTTTTTAAGTCGTGGTATATCTAATGGGCGTATATGCTGAAGATGCTCAATTCTATGTCTCCTGTCCCAATTGATATTTTGCCTAACACATTCCTCGTAAATGTCAATTATTTCCGCAATCGCTCTATCGCCAATACCATGAATAACCAACTGTAGTTTTGCTTTGTCAGCCCTGAGCGCCAATTCCCTCAATTTGCCTTCTTTAATTGTTGCCATTGGCAAACCGACTGATTCTCTGTTATCTGAATAAGGATCAAAGAACCATGCGGTAAAGGAACCTAAAGAGCCATCAACAAAAGCTTTAAGGGCTCCAATTTTCAAAAAGTTATTTCCAAAACCAGACTCAACACCTAATCGCACAAAATTGTCAATTTCGTTTATTGGATGAATAGCATATATCCTACAACTCAGTTCATCTTTTCCCAAATACTCCTGGTAAAGCTTTAGCGACTTTTTGGTAGTGATATCGTGCACCGAGGTTATGCCGTTTTTCCTCGCTTCATCCAAAGCCAGAGTCAGCTCTTTTCTCAACTCTGCCTCACTCTTGGGAGGAATAATATCATAGATAAAAGACATCGCAGAATCCTTAAGAATCCCTGTGGGTTCACCCTTTTCATCTCGTTCAATTACTCCACCTTCAGGGTCGGGTGTATCCTTTGATATCCGTGAAAGAGATAAAGCCTTTGAATTTGCCACCCCCATATGCAGATCGCTTCGGGTTAAGAATAGAGGCGTGTCTCCCGTAAATTCATCAACCCAATTTTTGTTCGGTAATTCAATAATGTCAAATTGCTGCTGATTCCAGTTTCCGCCAAGTAACCACTTAACTTTTTCATTGCCCAGGAATTTTCGGCAACTCTCAATAAACTCTTCTTTTGATTTTACCGCCGCCAAATCCAAAGAATTGAGAGAAGCGCCACCCATCATAAAATGCACATGAGAATCGATAAATCCAGGCAAAATAAGTTTTTCACCATAATCAAGAATTTCAGTATTGCTATCAATAAGCTCCTTAGCCTCTTTCTTTTTGCCTGCAAACATGATAATATTATTTCGGATTACAATTGCTTCCGCCCAAACGTTATTACTATTACAGGTAAAAACTTTCCCTAGTACAAGTTTTATATCATTTTTCATCATTTTTTCAATTATTAATAGCTTGATTAGCTAAAAAATAGCCAATAATCTTATAAATTATACGATTAAATAGATTTTTCAGTAAATTTGAAGTTCGAAAAAAGGATATTTATAGATGAGTAAAACAAATAGACCCTCCTGGGATCAGTATTTTTTAAAACTTGCTATGCTTGTTTCGGAACGGGCAACATGCCCACGAATGCATTGCGGATGTGTCTTGGTTAAGGAAAAAAGAATATTATCTACAGGGTATAATGGTTCAATACCAGGTGATGGTCATTGCGAAGATGATGGCTGCCTTATTGTTGACAATCACTGCGTAAGAACTATTCATGCAGAAATGAATGCAATTATTCAATGTTCAGTTCATGGTATCAGTACTCAAGGCGCCACGGCATATGTTACAAACATGCCTTGTACAAATTGTGCAAAAGCATTAATTGGTGCAGGAATAAAGGAAGTCATTATTTTTTCTGATTATCACGATACATTAGCGGAAGACTTTTTTGGAAAAGCCGGTGTGGTTGTTAGAAGAACTACCATACCAAATACCACAATAGATTACAACCTGGATAATTTTTCATCAGCCAAAAAGATTGAGCATGATGAAAATAAATGTGATTGTAAGTAACATAAATTAGAAAAAGCCGGTATGTTAAAAAAAGAAAATTTAAAAAAATATTTTAAGCCTAATAATTTTTTTAACCGAGATTTGAATTGGGTTGAATTCAACAGGAAAGTATTAGATGAAGCATTGAATCAGGAATTACCTTTGTTGGAAAGAATAAAATTTATATCCATATTCTTTTCGAATCTTGATGAATTTTATATGATCCGGGTTTCTGGTTTAAAAGAACAACTGCGTGCTGATATCAGTGAGCCGGCTATTGATGGACTTACTCCCTTACAGGCATTAAGCGCTATTGAAAAAGAAATTAAACCTATGTTAAAAAAGGTTTATAAAAACTGGGAGGAAGTTGTAACTCCTGAACTCGATAAAGAGAACATTTCCATCACTCAACTTGATAAGATTTCCAAATCAGAAAAAAAACACTTAAGAGATTATTTTAATAAAGAAATCTATCCCGTTCTAACTCCCCTGGCTTTTGATCCGGGCAGACCTTTCCCTTATATCTCAAATCTTAGTTTGAGCCTTGCCATATTGGTTAAGAAAAAAAATGGGGAAAAGCATTTTGCCAGAGTAAAGATACCGGGTATACTTCCACGGCTGCTGAATGTTGATGAAATAATTCAGCCGAGAAGGAAAAAAATAAATGCCAATGTTGAAGCTAAATTTATATGGCTCGAAGATTTGATAGAAGACAACCTTGAAACATTATTTCCGGGTATGGAAGTTGTAGAAGCTTATCGCTTCAGAATTACAAGAAATACTGATTTGGAAATTCAGGAAGATGAGGCAGATGATCTTTTAGAATTTATTGAAGAGAATATTAAGCAAAGAAAGTTTGGTTCAGTAGTAAGGCTTGAAGTTGAAAAAAATATGCCTCAATATATGGTGGATACTCTTACCGAGAATCTTGAGATCAATAAATATGACATTCATACTATTGACGGTCCTCTGGGTTTGAGTAAAATAATTTCTCTTTATGATTTACCATGTCCCCAGTTAAAAGAAAAGCCCTATCACGCAGTTATGACACCATTATTTGATGAAGAGGAAAGTTTCTATTCTATACTTAAAAAGCAGGATGTTCTTCTCCATCATCCATATGAGTCTTTCGTTCCGGTAATAGATTTTATAAAGAATGCCGCTCAGGATCCGGATGTCTTAGCCATAAAACAAACACTTTACAGAGTCGGTCCCGACTCACCAATTGTTAAGTATTTGATTGAGGCAGCTGAACGCCAAAAGCAAGTTGCTGTTCTGGTGGAATTAAAAGCCAGATTTGATGAAGAGAATAATATTTTTTGGGCAAAAGAACTTGAAAAAGCCGGAGTCCATGTAGTGTATGGATTAGTGGGTCTTAAAACTCATTCCAAGATGACTCTGGTAGTTCGGAAAGAACAAGAAGGTGTAAAAAGATATGTTCACTTGAGCACCGGAAATTATAATCCGACAACAGCAAAGTTTTATACAGACTTGGGCTTGTTTACAACGGATGAGAAAATATGTGCTGATGTGTCTGAAGTATTTAATTATTTGACTGGTTATTCTGAGCAGTCTGATTACAGAAAGCTGCTTGTCGCACCCATTAATATGAGAGCAAAATTCCTGGAGCTTGTTAACCGGGAAATAGAATGCCACAAACGTCATAACAACGGACACTTAATATTTAAGATGAACTCTCTAGTGGATCCTGTGTTAATCGCCTCGTTCTATGAAGCATCTCATGCTGGTGTTAAAATTGATCTTATTGTTCGCGGAGTATGTTGTCTGGTACCTCAAGTGCCTGGGCTTAGTGAGAATATAAAAGTAAGAAGTATAGTGGGGCGTTTTCTTGAGCATTCCAGAGCCTATTATTTCCATAACAATGGACGTGAAGAAATTTATCTTGGTAGTGCAGATCTAATGCAAAGGAACCTGGATAGAAGAGTAGAAATTTTCTTCCCAGTGGATAGTAAAGAAATAAGGGATAGAATAAAGTCCACAATTTTGGATTATGCCCTCAAGGATAATGTAAAATCCAGCATACTGCTTCCAACTGGAAAATATATTTCTAATAATCCGGTTTTTGATGAGGAGAAAATCAACTTGCAGGAATGGTTAATGAATCATTATTTAACTTCAGATAAGCATTAAATACTAACAAGAGTTAGATTCTTTATGAAATTCACGAACAACAGACTTAATGTCTAAATAAAATTATGGTTATCAAAGTAGATATTTACTAATTTTACGTTTTATTAATTACAGAAAGTTACTGGAGAAATACATGCCTGAAATTACGAAAGAAATTATTATAAATGCACTGCGAAAAGTTGACGACCCTGACTTGCATAAAGACTTAGTGTCTTTGAACATGGTTAAAGAAGTTGAAATTAATGGTACAAAAATTACGGCTACAATTGAATTAACCACTCCTGCATGTCCACTGAAGGATAAAATCAAAAATGATTGTATTACAGCAATAAAAAATGAAGTGCCTGAAGCTGGTGAAATAGTAATTGAAATGACTGCAAAGGTACGAACACACGCTAATCAGCAAAAAGCACAAATTTTGCCAGGTGTTAAAAACACTATTGCTGTTGCCAGCGGGAAAGGCGGCGTTGGAAAGAGCACTGTTGCTGTTAACCTTGCCGTAGCACTTGCAAAAGAGGGCGCGAAAGTTGGTTTATTAGATGCGGATATTTACGGTCCGAGTATCCCTTTGATGTTGGGGATTAAGGGAAAGCCTCAAATTATACAGGATCCAGTAACTCAAAAAATGGTACCCCTTGAGCGATTCGGAGTAAAACTAATGTCAATTGGTTTTCTAGTGGATGATGATGCTCCGGTAATTTGGCGTGGGCCAATGGCAAGTGGTGCTGCCAAGCAATTTATGTCTGATGTTAATTGGGGCGAACTTGACTACCTTATTTTTGACCTGCCTCCCGGTACCGGTGACATTCAGTTGACCCTGGTTCAAACCATCCCTTTAACAGGTGCTGTAATCGTAACAACTCCGCAGCCGGTATCAATAATTGATGCAAAAAAAGGTTTGCAAATGTTTAACCGTGTAAACGTTCCTATAATGGGCGTTGTTGAAAACATGAGCTATTTTATTGCTCCGGATACAGGGAAAAGGTACGATATTTTTGGTCATGGCGGCGGCAAAGACTTTGCGGAGGAAATGAATGTTCCGTTCCTGGGTGGAATTCCAATTGATCCCCGAATTCGTGAAGGTGGCGATCTGGGAAATCCAATTGTTTATAATATTCCCGATTCAGATGAAGCGGCAAAGATCGTGGAAATCAGTAAGAAACTTGCAGCACAAATTAGTATTAGGAATGAAGAATCATCACAGGATGTTGAAATAGTTTTATAAGGTAAAGGAGAAGTAATGGATTCAGTTCTTCACGAAAAAGTTGAAAAAGCTTTGGAATCAATAAGACCATACTTGAAAGCTGATGGTGGCGATGTTAAGTTAGTCCGGGTGACGGATGAAGGGATAGTAGAGGTCAAGCTTCTTGGCGCTTGTGTTGGTTGCCCAATGTCGCAGATGACTTTACGTGCTGGTGTTGAACGCGCACTTATAAGAGAAGTACCAGGTATAAGACGAGTAGAAGCTGTAAATTAAGTACCGCATATTTTGGTATCTACATAAATTTACGAGGTTTTAAATGCGAAAAAATGTTATTGCTGGTAACTGGAAGATGAACAAGGATCTTAATGAATCCGTAGTATTAATTTCGGAAATAATTAATTCGACAAAGGGTCTGGGTTCTAATGTAGGGATTATAATTTGCCCTCCGTTTACTTCATTAGAAACAGCTAATGCTCTTCTAAAAAATTCAGACGTTGCTCTGGGCGCCCAAAACATGCATTATGAATCTGGTGGAGCCTATACAGGTGAAATTACTGCAAATATGTTGAGGGCAGTTGGTTGTAAATACGTAATTGTTGGGCACTCTGAAAGAAGAACTCTCTTTGGCGAAACCAATGAAATAATCAATAAAAAATTGAAATCTGCTTTTAACAGTGGATTATACCCGATTTTTTGTATTGGTGAGACATTGGAAGAAAGAGAAGGCGAAATTACCGAACAAGTTGTAGAAAAGCAGATCCGTGAAGGGTTGGCAGGTATCGTGGAGAATGATTTCGCAAAAATAATTATTGCTTACGAACCAGTTTGGGCTATTGGCACCGGTAAAACTGCCTCTCCCGAACAAGCTCAAGAGGTTCATAAATTTATAAGAAAACTAATATCTGAGCTTTATTCTGCGGTTTTAGCTGATTCTGTGACAATACAGTATGGTGGCAGTGTTAAACCGGACAATGCTAATGAATTACTTAGTCAGCCAGATATTGATGGAGCACTTGTAGGTGGTGCATGCCTCCAGGCAGACTCATTTATAGAAATTATTAAAGCGGCCAAATAAGCCGCTTTTTTTCCTCTTCTTTGTAAATAACACCACAAAGGTATTGCTTAACAAAGTCCTTTTTGATTGATTTGCCCTCCATTTTGTAGTATATTTAGAATCTTAATTTTTTTAAACTTTCGTGCGAAAATGGTGAAAATTACAAAGTTTTTTACGTTTTGTCTTATCGTTTTTAGTTTTGTAGAAACTTTCTCTCAGATAAGGATTCACGAGCTCGAAACTTCACATTCTGCTTTATTTGATTCGTTATATTCTCAATATTCACAAACACGTAAAATTGTCCGTCTTAATACAAACTGGCAAGTTTATTCCGAGGGTAATACAGAGAATAAGTCTCGGGTTACAATACCTTCTGCCTTCTCAGGAACAAATGAGCTATATTTTGAAACTGAGCTTGTGTTTTCAAATTTAGAGTTGACTGCCAGCAAAATATACCTGAATTGCCTGGGCATCGGTTCGGCAGCTACTTTTATCTTAAATGACAACGTCATTACCAAAATTAGCGGTTCGGAAATTCCGTTCAAAATCCTCTTGCCGGAAGAATTATTATATTCGAATGAACCAAACAGACTGATAATTAAAGTATCTGATGAACCGGATGCAAAAAACTCCATACCACTAAAACCAAAATTTCTTTTTGGTAAAAATACTGCCGGAATTTTTAGGGATTTGTATTTGGAATTTATCCAAATTAATGGATTGAATGATGTCTCAATTAATTATAATTTAAATTCTAAGCTTGATAAAGCCTCTTTTAAAATTGAATTTGGCTCAAAAGGTATTAATCTTGAATCAAATCCAACTTCCCCCTCTCAAATCCAGATTGAATTATTTGGTAGTTCTGATATAAATAAGTCAATTTTTATTCGAAATTGGGAAATAAGTGATTCGACAAAGGATTTGGTTAAATTCGAATTGAATTCGCCTCTACTCTGGAGCCCCGAACAACCGGACTATTACATTGCAAAAATAAGACTTTTCTCGAATCTACTACTCGTTGATGAAATTACACAACATATCTCACTTTACTCAATTGAAAAAAATAATACCTCTTTTATGCTCAATAATATTCCTTTCGAGCTTAAAGGCGTAACTCTTGTTTTGGAAAATATTTCAAATGGCAATCTGATTTCGTACGGTGAAATAGAGACAAAATTAAAAAAATTAAAGGAATTTGGAATAAATTCTGTAAGATTTCCTAAGGATGTTCCTTCCCCGTATGCCTTGGATTTGTGTCAGAAATATGGAATTTTTGCTCTGGTCGAACTTCCAATAAATTCAGTTCCTGAACAAATAGCCATTTCGGATCATTTTAGCATTCTATCGAAAGAATATTTGACTGCTTTTACAAATTATATTAGCAAGCATGACGCCGTGTTGGCAGTTGGAGTTGGTTCAAGTTATCTGGCAAATTCAACAGATCATATTTCTTTGATAGAAGCTCTGACATCCTCCATTAAGAAAGCTACTAACAGGAAAACATATGCCGGATTTGTTGGTGTTCCTTTAAGTACTATTAGGGATTTGGATTTTTACGGCATTGAATTGTATTCGAACTTTAGCGATAAAATTAAAGAAGATATAAATAGCGCAATCACAAACCTAGGCGGCAAATCTCTATTCTTTTCCGAAGTAACTTACCCTGTATTTATGGGTAGCACTAACGGATATTCAAATCCAAATTCGTTCGAAGCACAGGCAAAATTTGTTGAAAATGTTATTGATTATACCCGCTTCCATAAATTAGCGGGGAGTTTTATCAATACATTATATGATTTTACAGGCGATTGCGCTTCTCTTTACACCGGTTATAACGAAAATAATCTTTATAGAATTGGCGTGCTTGATCAAAATGGGATTGCAGACCGACTAACATCCAAGGTCATTAATGCAAAATATAATAATGGTGAAAAAGTAATTATCCCCCTCGGCAGTTTTAAAGAAGAGACGCCTTTCTTTTTCATTCTTCTAAGCCTGCTTCTTTCTATCTTGCTTGCAGTAGTGATTAACTCAAAACGTAAATTTAGAGAAGATGCTACGAGGGCACTTTTAAGACCATATAACTTTTATGCTGATATTAGAGACAACAGAATATTGACTGGCTTTCATTCAATTACATTAATGCTAATTCTTGCAGCTAGTCACGCCTTATTGTTAACCAATTTTTTGTATTTTTTTAGATCTAATATTTTTATAGAAAAACTGATTATTTCACTCGGCAGCAAAGACCTTTTGAATCTTGTTGCCTCCTTAGCCTGGAATCCGGGAAGTGCATTTATAAAAACATTTCTGTTGGCTATTCTTTTGTTTGGTGTTATCAGTGTTGTATTAAAATTCAGTTCCTTGTTTGTAAAAAACCGGGTTACAATTTTTAGCATTTTTATTATTGTAATCTGGTCGTTTATTCCAACAGTATTACTCTTACCTGTTGAATTAATTCTGCACAAAGTTCTAACAGCTAATTTGGTTAATCCATGGCTGTATGGTTTCTTCTTCTTTTTTGCCTTATGGTTGTTCCAAAGACTGCTTAAAGGCATTTATGTGATTTTTGATGTGGCTCCCTTAAAAGTGTATTTATTTGGTTTTTTATCCTTAATTGTTATTGTTGGCGGCTATTTGCTTTATCATCAGTTCGCCAATTCCAGCATTTATTATATAATTAATGCTTACAAACAATACCAATTAATGTAGTATTTAGGAGATACTTTGTATTTATCAAAGCTGGAAATTTTTGGATTCAAATCCTTTGCAAATAAAACGCCTTTAGTATTTACAAAAGGTATTACCGGAATTGTTGGGCCTAACGGCTGCGGAAAGACTAATATTGTTGATGCTCTCAGATGGTGCCTTGGCGAACAAAAATCGAGCACTCTCCGAAGCGACAAGATGGAGAACGTAATTTTCAATGGCACAAGAAACCGAAAGCCAATGGGCATGTCAGAAGTATCTTTAACAATGGTTAATGATGCCGGAATTTTACCAACCGAGTATTCTGAAGTAACAATTACAAGAAGGATTTTCAGATCGGGTGAAAGTGAATACCTTCTTAACAAAAATATTTGCAGGCTTAAGGACATAACCAACCTGTTTATGGATACGGGGATGGGCACAAATGCTTACTCTGTTATAGAGCTTAAAATGGTGGAAACTATTTTGAGCAGCAAAGCTGAAGAACGCAGAAAAATGTTTGAAGAAGCAGCTGGTGTAAACAAGTATAAATTGAGAAGAAGATTATCACTAAAGAAACTTGAAGACGTTAAAAGAGACCTTACTCGTGTAAATGATATAGTCGCAGAAGTCGATAAAACTGTTCGCTCCCTTGAAAGGCAGGCCAAACGTGCTGATAAATACAATCAGATTCAATCTGTATTGCGTGAGAAAGAACTTGATTTGGCTGAACGCGAATATTCTTCCTTTATTAGAAACAGAAGCAATATTCTTTCATCCAAGGAAATATCTGTCCTTCGAAGAAGCGAAATTGATAATAGTATCCGCGAAATTGAAAACGAATTGATCATCTACCGCTCAAAAATGAATGAAATTGAGCAGGAACTTTCCATCAAACGAAATGAGATTTCCTCCAATACTGAGAAGATACACAATGTCCAGAGAAACATTTCGGTAGCTGAGGAAAGGCATAATTCCTTGAACCAAAATATCAGTAAGTATAGTGAAGAATTGGGTGAATTGAAGAGCCAATTTGAGGAAACTGAGGATCTGATTGTTGAGTACGCTGAGACCATTGAAGACCTGAATCAAGAGGTGGATAAAATTTCTCAGGCTGTTACAGGATTTGAGGATACACTATTAGAAAAAAAATCTATTGTTGAAGAGAACAAAAATAAAGTCAGAGCTCACAGCGATAATATATTATCACAGTTCAGGAATTTAACAAACAAAGAGAACCAGCTATCCAACTTAAAGCAGCAATTGGATTCGACTAACTCAGCAATAACAAAGTTGAATGTAAAGATTCAGGATATTACAAACGATATTGCTAAAACTGTAGGTTATCTTGAAGAACTTGATAATGAACGCCTGGATATCAGAAGCAAATTAGAAGAATCAGAATCACAATATCTTGAGCAACAGAATCATAAAGAAGAACTTGTTAATGGATTAGGCGAGCTAAAAGAGAGAGAACTGGAAGAAAAGGGTGCGCTTAACTCACTTAGGGATAAAATAGAATTTCTGAAATCGTTACTTACAAACCTCGAAGGTGTGTCAAAGGCTTCAAAGGCGCTACTGAGTGATAATGAATGGAACGCCAAAGAAAAAAATATATTTGCGGATGTAGGAAACACTTCTGAAGAGTACCGTTTTGCTCTGGAAGCTGCGCTTAAAAATGTACTGAATAATGTACTTGTTAATGATTTCGCGGATTTAGAAAAAGCTATTAAATTCTTAAGGAAAAATGACTTAGGAAAAGCATCATTCTACCTACTTCAATCAGTTGGAAATGGTAAAAGTACTATCCTTAACAGAGTACAGGATTTGAATTTCAGAAGAAAAATTAAAAAACTTGAGAAAGAGAAAGCTTTTATTCATTGGGCATACAAACTTGTTCAAACCGATAAAAACTGGAAACCGTACTTCGAAAAAATTCTATCTTCTACTGCCCTAACAGCCGATCTCAAATCAGCTATGGCTTTGAACAAGAAATACCCTGAGTTCAATTATGTCACTCTGGATGGAGATTTTGTTCAGAATAATGGAGTTGTGGTTGCAGGTTCATCTCCAAAGCAGGATGAAACACTCTTTGGCAGAAAACAACTTATTGAGGAACTTGAGTTAGAATATCCAAAATTTGAAAAAAATGTTAAATCAATACAGGCAAGTATTCAGGATAAAGAAATTGAGATCTCTAATATTGATCTTAAAACTCTCTCAGAAAAAGGTAAGTTTTTAGCGAATGACTTAAACAACCTGGAAAAACAGATCTCGCAAATAGAGTTCGAGAAAAAGAAAGCATCGGAGGAAGCAGAAAAATCTCAGGAAGAGATTAATGCTCATGTCAGCAGCCTGAATACGCTCGAATCCAAAATTGCCGCGCTTGATGAGGAAATAACTATTCAGCGTGAAGAAAAAGAAAAAGCAGATAATGAACAATCGGAATTAGAAGCAGCTTTACTGGCAAGCGAAGAAAGTTTTTCTTCCTGCGTTAGTGAACAAAATACAAGACAGTTGGAACTGGAAAGATCTAAGGGCCAGCTGCAAAACACACGTAATGCTCTTAAAAGATCGGAAGAAAGCAAAATTACAATTTCCGAAACCATAAGTAAGCGTGAAAAAGACATCCAAAACTTTAAAGAAGAAATTGAATCAATCTCGTCCATTCTGGAAGACAATCAAATAGATTTAGATGAGCTGAATGAATTAAAGACAATACTTGTTAAAGATGAGAATGAAATTAACGATAGGCTAAAAGTAATTAAGAGCGAATCGAATGCCCTTGAGACCTCCCTTAATGCTTTACGAAAGGAACGAGAAGAGGTTTCTGAAAGTATACATAGCGTTGAAATAAAGATTAATCAAATTGATATGCGTGTTGAGCAGTTACTTGAGCATATAAAAGAAAGCTATTCCATCGATCTGACGATTAAAGAATTTGAAGACATGGATACATTTAATTTCAATGAAAGATCAGACGAGGTTCATCAATTAAAAGAGAAATTAAAAGATCTTGGCCCGATTAACCTTCTTGCGTTCTCTGAGTATGAAGAAGAGAAAGAACGCCTGGACTTCCTGTTCAAACAAAGGAACGACTTGGTAGAATCAGAAAAAGATCTTGTAAGTACAATCCACGAGATTAATGAAACAGCTGAACAACTCTTTGTTGAAACATTTGATAAGATTAGAGAAAACTTTAGAAACATTTTCCAGAGTGTTTTTAATCCGGGTGACGAAGCTGATCTAATTATGGAAGAAGGCGTTGATCCACTCGAGGGTAAAATTGAGATTATAGCTAAACCAAAAGGAAAACGCCCAACATCTATCGAGCTCCTTTCCGGAGGTGAAAAAACACTTACTGCAACAGCTCTCTTGTTTGCAATCTACCTGGTAAAACCAAGTCCGTTTTGTATACTGGATGAGGTTGATGCACCACTTGATGATGCAAATGTTGATAGGTTCACTCGCCTGCTGAAGGACTTCAGCGATAGAACCCAGTTTATTATTGTTACTCATAACAAGCGTACCATGGAAGCTGCTGAGAATATGTACGGAGTAACTATGCAGGAAGAAGGTATCTCCAAACTTGTTGGTGTACAGTTTAACGAAGAAATAAGCGCAAATTAGTAACGGCTGGTTATTGAATAGAATTTATAAAGTATTTGTTGATTTTGACGGCACCATAACAAAGATAGACGTTGGTGAAGAATTGTTCTTACAATTCGGCGATCCGGTAAAGGCCAGAGAGATAATTGCTTTGTGGATGGAAGATAAAATTTCGTCCAATGAAACCTGGATAAGACTCTGCGAAACACTTACTGATTTCGACCTTGAGAAAGTGAATGCTTTCATTGATTCGGTTGAGATAGATGACAATTTTCTGGAATTCGTTGAGTATTGTAAGAAACACGAAATTGACATTACTATACTTAGTGATGGCTTGGATTTTTACATTGATCGGATTTTATCCAATTATAAGTTGCAGCACTTAAAGCGTTACTCGAATAAGATTGAATTCAGTTCTGATAATACTCTTACTCCTGTTTTTCCTTTTTCCGATGAAGAATGCAAACAATGTGCAAACTGTAAAAGAAACCACATTTTGAATTTAAGTGCTGACGATGATTTTACAATTTATATTGGCGACGGTTACTCTGATAAATGCCCGGCACAATTTTGCGACTTTATTTTTGCAAAGAACTCACTGCTTAAATATTGTGAGTTAAATAGAATAACATATTTTCCTTACCGAAATTTTCATGAAGTCAAAACGAAAATTGATGAGATAAGGATGAAGAAAAGGCTCAAGAAAAAAATGAGAGCCGAATTAAAAAGAAAAGAAGTCTATAAACAAGGTTAGATAATGAAAAATTTTAGTGCACTGTTGTTCAATTACAGAAGTTATACACCAATTCCCTTTTTTATTGTGATGATATTTTTTGCTAATAGTACTCCCCTTTCCTTAGTAATTGGGTTTGGAATGGCTTTGCTTGGTGAATTTTTCCGTTTTTGGGGTGTTAGTTATGCAGGCAGCGAGACCAGAACAACAGGATCTGTTGGTGGAACATATCTGGTTATTAGTGGTGCGTTTGGACACCTTCGTAATCCCCTCTATCTTGGCAACATATTGCTTTATATGGGGGTCGGGGTCATGTCTAATGCATTATTTCCCTATTTACAAATTGGAGCGTTCTTTTTCTTTTATATGCAATACTACTTCATTATTAATGAAGAAGAGAAATATTTACGTGATACTTTTAAGGAACATTACGAAAATTATTACAAGGCAGTACCCAGATTATTACCAAGATTTACTGCCTACAAAAATGATAATGTTGAACAGCCTACTTATCAGATTAAAGCTGCCTTCAAATCAGAGAGAAGAACTCTTCAGGCTCTATCCTTTGTAACAATTGTATTGATCATTTTATACATAGGCTTTTAGTTGAGCAAAAATATAATGATCATAGCGGGTGAAGCTTCCGGTGACTTGCATGGAGCGCCACTGATAAAAAAACTGAAAGAGTTTGATTCTGAAGTAACCTGTTTTGGCATTGGCGGAGATAAAATGATTTCCGAAGGTTTTAATGTCGAATATCATGTAAGAGACATGGCTTTTCTTGGGTTTGTTGAAGTTATCAGACATCTGCCTTACATAAAGAAGGTGCAGAGAAGGCTAATTGAGATTATAAAAGAAAAAGATATAAAAACTGTTGTTCTTATTGACTATCCGGGGTTTAACCTCAACTTCGCGAAAAAAGTTAAGAAACTGGGGATAAATATTGTTTATTACATCTCTCCTCAGATATGGGCGTGGGGTCAGAAAAGAATTAAAAAGATTAAACGACTTGTTGATGAAATGATTGTTGTCTTTCCATTTGAAAAAGAGTTTTACGAGTCTTATGGTGTGAAGGTTGAGTTTGTAGGTCATCCATTAATACAAAGTGTTGATAACTACACATACATGGAGCGCAAGGAATTATTTGATACTTTCTCCTTGAATAAGGATAAGGAAATATTGCTTCTATTGCCAGGAAGCAGAAAGCAGGAAATAGAAAAGATTTTTCCGGAGACAATTAAAGCAGCTGAAAAACTCTCTTCCAAATTTAACATGCAGACAGTTGTGGCTTGCCCGGAAAATATTGATAAATCAATTTTTGAGTCGGTCAGCAGTGCATCTGACTATAGAGTAGTTTGTAATCACAGTTATGATTTAATGAAATACGCGAAGTTCGGAATAATAAAGTCCGGCACCTCAACAATTGAAGCAGCGCTGTTTAAGTTACCCTTCATTGTTGTTTATGCAACAAGCGGAATAACATACAGGATTGGCAAAGCTCTTGTAAAAATAAAGCATATTGCCATGGCTAATATTATTCTTGGAAAAACTGTAGTTGATGAATTTATTCAGGATGACGTTGAGTGCACTAAGATAGTTAACCGTGTTTCGGAAATACTATCAAGTAACGACCTATATACATCTATTTCGAATGATTTGGAACTAGTTAGGAATAAATTGGGTATTGGGAATGCCCCTGAAAATGCCGCGAAATTAATATTGAAGTTTGTGAATGGCAAAATCTAGAATAAAACAAAAGATTCTACAACGTGCAGGATTACTACTCATTCACCCAATCATAACAGTATTGATTTGGACATTAAGAGTAAGGGTGATCAATCAGGATTCTCTTGAAGTTGTTCTTAAAAATAATACTAATTACGTCCTGGCTTTTTGGCATGGAACAATGCTTTTACCATGGCATAAACACAAGGCAAGTAATTTTTCCGCCTTAGTCAGCCAAAGTAAAGATGGTGAAATTCTTTCAACGTTACTTAGAAAATGGAAGTACAAAGTAGTCCGCGGCTCAAGTAATGTTGGCGGCAAGGAAGCTTTAGGACTGATGATAGAAGAAATAAATAATGGTAAATGCCTTGCCATAACTCCAGACGGACCAACAGGTCCATCGCACAAAATGAAAGCAGGAGCAGTGGTTGCGGCTAAGAAAGCTAATGTTCCACTGGTACTTTTAGGAGTTTATTATCATGATAAATATATATTGAAAAGCTGGGATAAATTTGAAATTCCAAAATTTTTCAGCAAAGTAAGTCTACTCTATTCCTCTCCTATATTCATTGATAGAGAGCTTGATTTTGAAGGGACATCAAATATTATTTCAAAATGCGAAACTGAATTAAATAATTTGCAGGAATTGGCAAAAGACAAGTGTTAAAACTGATAAAAATATTACTCTCCCCTACGGTTATTCTTTACTCATTTATTGTAAAGACCCGTAACTTATTGTTTGATAAGGGCTTCCTTAAAATAAAGAAGGTTCCAGCAAAAATTATATCTGTTGGCAATATAACGGTTGGTGGATCAGGTAAAACACCTGCAGTTGTTTATTTGACAAGCTTACTTAAAAGAAATGAGATAAAAGTTGGTGTTCTAAGCAGAGGATACGGTAGAGCTACCAAGGGATATGTATTCGTCTCAGACGGGCACGAAGTTAAGGTGAATGTAAATAAAGGTGGCGACGAGATAATTCTTGCCGCTGAAGAAAGCAGTGTTCCCGCTGCAGTTTCTGAAAATCGGGTTACAGGTGCTAATAAGTTCTTAAAGGATGTTGCTCTTGATGCTATTGTTTTAGATGACGCTTTTCAGCACAGATGGATTCATCGCAATGTGGATCTTGTAATATTCGACCAAAGATTTCTGAAAATTGCAGGAAGACTGGAACAAAAACTGCTGCCGCTTGGTGTTATGCGTGAACCTTTTTCCTCCCTTGATAGAGCAAATATAATTGTGATAAACAGAAAGTTTTCCGAAAAAATTGAAATGCCAGAGAAGTTAAAGAAATACTTTGATGGTAAGAAAGTTTATTACGCTTACTATAAGGCTACCGGCTTTTATGATGTGAAGAACCATAAATTTTATGACGTTGATGAATTTCAAGGGCAAAAAAGTCTGGTTGTTTGCGGTGTTGCGAATCCTCATTCCTTTTACAACATCTTAAGAGATAAAGGCGTAAGTACAACCAACAAACTGCAATTTGCTGATCATAAGAAATACACAAATAAAGAAGTGCAACTAATTCGCAAAAAATTTTACGACACAAATGCATACTCAGTGTTAACAACACAAAAGGATGCGGTAAAACTAACTAATTATTCTTTAGAACTTGATGACATTGATATTTACTACTTGAAAATTGAGCTGGCATTTGAGGAAAAAGAAAAGTTTGACAACAATATTTTAGAACTAATTAAATAGTGACCCACACTTTAATAATAACTTTGGAGGTTATTTATGGCTAAAAAGACACCTAAAATGGTATACTTTTTTGGTGGCAAAAAAGCGGATGGTAAATCAGAAATGAAAAATTTACTTGGTGGTAAAGGTGCTAACCTTGCCGAAATGGTAAATATTGGACTTCCTGTACCAGCTGGTTTTACAATTACCACAGATGTATGTACAGAATATTTCAAAAACAAACAAAAATATCCAAAAGACTTAAAAGAACAAGTTCTTAAAGCATTAGCGAAAACTGAAAAAGAAATGGGCGCTAAATTTGGTGATTCAAAAAACCCTCTATTACTTTCAGTTCGTTCCGGTGCCCGTGCTTCTATGCCTGGTATGATGGATACTATTCTTAATTTAGGACTTAACGATACTACTGTTAAAGGTTTGATTGAAAAAACTAACAACCCTCGTTTTGCATATGATTCTTACAGAAGATTTGTTGCAATGTATGGTGATGTTGTTATGGGAATGAAACCAGAAGACAAACATTCAGTTGATCCTTTTGAAGAAATTCTTGATGCTAAAAAAGAAGAAGTTGGTGCTAAGCTTGATACTGATTTGACAGCTGAAGATCTTAAAGATTTGGTTGCCCAATTTAAAGCAGCTGTTAAGAAAAATACTGGCAAAAATTTTCCACAAGACCCTATGGATCAATTATGGGGAGCTACCGGTGCAGTATTTAGTTCCTGGATGAATGAAAGAGCTGATGTATACAGAAGACTTAACGGTATTCCTGTAGAATGGGGAACAGCTGTTAATATTCAATCAATGGTATTTGGTAACATGGGCGAAGATTCAGGTACGGGCGTTGCCTTTACCCGTGACCCGGCCTCAGGCGAAAACTTATACTACGGTGAGTATTTATTTAATGCTCAGGGTGAAGATGTTGTTGCCGGTACACGTACACCTAATCCAATGTCCGACCTGAACAAAGAAGCACCAAAATTATACAAACAATTAGATGATATTCGCAAAAAACTTGAGAAGCATTACAAAGAAATGCTGGATATCGAGTTCACAATTCAACAGGGCAAATTATGGATGTTGCAATGCCGTGTTGGTAAAAGAACCGGCTTTGCCGCTATTAAAATAGCTGTTGATATGGTTCGTGAAAAGCTTATTTCTAAGGAAGAAGCTCTTCTTAGAATTGATCCTGAACAATTAAATCAATTGTTAAGACCAATTTTTGATACAAAAGAAAAAACAGCTGCTATTAAAGCTGGCAGATTGTTAGCAAAGGGCTTAAACGCTGGTCCTGGTGCTGCAAGTGGTAAAGTTGCTTTTAACGCTACTGATGCTGTTGAAATGGCAAAAGATGGTACTCCTGTAATTCTTGTCAGAATTGAAACTTCACCAGAAGACATAAAAGGTATGAACGCCTCTGAAGGTATTCTTACTGCAATGGGTGGTATGACTTCTCATGCTGCGTTAGTTGCTCGTCAAATGGGTAAAGTCTGCGTTGCTGGTTGTGGCGTACTAAAGATCGATTATAAGAAACTTACTATGAAAGCTGAAGGTCATGATACAGTTATTAAAGAAGGTGATTATATTTCTATTGATGGTACTACCGGCGAAGTTATTGCGGGACAAATTCCTACAAAACCAGCTGAAGTATTGCAGGTTCTATTAACAAAAGAACTGGATCCTAAAAAATCTGATGTTTATCAAACATATAGAGATCTTATGGGTTGGGCTGACACTGCCAGAACTATGGGCGTAAGAACAAATGCTGATCAACCAGACCAAGCTGCAAACGCAATTGCTTTTGGGGCTCAGGGTATTGGGTTATGCAGAACTGAACATATGTTCTTTGGTGGTGACAGAATTCTTGCTGTACGTGAAATGATTTTTGCTGAAAATGAAATCGACAGAAAGAAAGCTCTTGCAAAAATATTACCACTTCAAAGAGAAGACTTTTATGGTATCTTCAAGGTAATGGCAGGCAAGCCTGTTACTATCAGAACTTTGGATCCACCTTTGCATGAATTCTTACCTCATCAATTGCATGAAAAAGAAGAATTAGCAAAATCACTTGGCATTACTGTTAAAGACGTTGAGGCTAAAATTGAATCGCTGCACGAATTTAACCCAATGCTTGGTTTCCGTGGTTGTAGATTGGGTGTGAGTTATCCTGAAATAATAGAAATGCAGGCTCGTGCGATAATTGAAGCTGCTCTTAAAGCTCAAAGTGAAAAAATAAAAGTATTGCCTGAAATCATGATTCCTTTAGTAAGTCATGTAAAAGAATTCACAATGCAGGAAGAAATCGTTCGTAGAGTAGCTGCAGATGTATTCAAAGAGCAAGGCAAAAAAGTTAAATACCTTGTTGGTACTATGATTGAATTGCCAAGAGCATGTGTAACTGCTGATGAAATTGCAGAACATGCTGAATTCTTCTCATTCGGTACTAACGATCTTACTCAAACAGGTTTCGGTTTATCTCGTGACGATGCTGGTAAATTCTTACCTATATACATCGAAAGAGAAATTTTACCTAGAGACCCATTTGAAGTATTGGATCAGCGTGGTATTGGTTCCTTGGTACAAATCGCTTGCGAAAAAGGCAGATCTACAAGACCAGACATAAAACTTGGTATTTGTGGCGAACATGGTGGTGAGCCTCAATCAGTTGAGTTCTGCCATAGAACCGGATTGGCCTATGTTTCTTGTTCACCATTCCGTGTTCCAATCGCAAGATTGGCAGCAGCCAGAGCTGCTATAAGAGACCAATCAACCAACAAAGCTAAAAAAACAGCAAAGAAAACAAAAAAAACTAGTAAGAAGAAATAATAAATGATTTAGCCGGCTCTTAGGAGCCGGCAAATTCTGAGACCCAGATTGAAAGAATAACTGGATAGGAGAATAAATGAAACTTTCGGATTTTAAATATATTTTGCCAAAAACTTCCATTGCCAAATTCCCTGCTGAACCTAGGGATAAAGCTAAATTAATGGTTTTAAACAGGAAAAACGAGTCGATTGACCACAAAGTTTTTACTGATATTGTAGATTATATGTCTAAAGGCGACGTTCTTGTAGTGAATGAAACCAAGGTAATGCAGGCAAGATTATACGGAAAAAAAGAAAGAACAAATGCCCAAATTGAAGTGTTTGTTTTGAGAGAATTGAATAAAGAAGAGAATATTTGGGACGTGATTGTAGACCCGGCTAGAAAAGTTAGAATAGGCAATCGTATTTACTTCAATGAAGATCTATGGTGTGAGGTTATTGACAATACAACTTCAAGAGGAAGAACAGTCCGTTTTAGTGACGGAGCCGGGGATATTTACGGAGCAATTGAGAAGATTGGACAAACTCCCCTGCCCCCTTATATTAAACGTGACGTTATACCTGAAGATAAAGTAAACTATCAAACAATTTTTGCCAGTCAAGACGGCTCTGTAGCGGCACCTACAGCAGGTTTGCACTTTACCCCGGAATTGATTGAAGAAATAAAGAAAAAGGGTGTTAAAGTTGTAAAAGTAATATTGCATATAGGACTTGGCACATTTAGACCTGTAGAGGTTGAAGATCTAACAAAGCATAAGATGGATTCTGAATATTTTAATATTTCTGAAGATACTGCAAAAATTGTGAATAAAGCTTTGGAAACAAAGAAGAATATTTTTGTTGTTGGCACAAGTGCAACTCGTGCGCTTGAAAGCAGCGTTACTGCCGAAGGTTTCCTAAAACCAAATTATGGTTGGACAGATAAATTTATTTTCCCACAGTACGAGTTTAAAATTACAAAAAGACTTATTACAAATTTTCACCAACCAGAATCAACGCTGCTTATGTTAGCTGCCGGTTTTGGTGGGTACGATTTTGTTATGAAAGCATATAAAAAAGCTATTAAGGATAAATATCGCTTCCTTAGTTATGGTGATGCGATGTTAATCGAATAAGATGAAAACTATTGCAATTATTCCTTCGGGCGGCAAAGGTGTACGTGTTGGCGGAGACATTCCGAAACAATACATCAAGCTACAGGGCAAAGAGATTATTGCCCATACTATTCAGGTATTTCAAAGCTGTGACTTAATTGATGAGATTATCATTGCCGCCCAGCCTGAATATTTTGGTCTGCTTGAGAAAATTAAATCAACCTATAACTTTTCTAAAATCAGAGGAATGGTTGAAGGTGGTGATTCGAGGCAGGATTCTGTTTATAACGCCTTAAAATCAATTTCTCCTGAGCAGGATCTATTTATAACAGTGCATGATGCTGCAAGACCCCTTATTGCCCCGGAAATCATCTCTGAAGGCATAAAACAAGCAGTTGAGTGTGGATCATCGGTTACTGCTATACCTGCTAAGGATACTATACTTTACGGCACCGAATGGGTTGATGGTTACATTGACAGAAATAGTGTTTTCTATGTACAGACGCCTCAGACCTCAAAATATGATATTTTAATCAAATCATTTGAAAAAGCCAATGAGTCAGGCTTTCAAGGTACAGATGAATCGATGTTGGTTAGAAATGCTGGTTTTAAGGTGAAAGTTGTTGAAGGTTCTACTTTAAACTTCAAGATAACTACTAAAGATGACTTAATAATAGCCGATAATATACTATCAAATGGATAACTTTATTTTAATTGGAAATCTTTCCAGAAATCGATATGTTTGTGAACATTTAAGAGAGAGAGGGAATGTTTAATTTATTTTTTGTTGCAATACTTTCATACTTTGTTGGTTCTATTCCATCCGGTCTAATTATTGGCAGGTTTATTAAGGGAATTGATATAAGAGACCATGGTAGTGGAAACATGGGCGCTACAAATGTATTTAGAGTAGTTGGCAAAAAATATGGTCTATTAGTGGTTATTCTGGACGCTCTTAAGGGCGCAATAGCGGTTGTTCTTATTTCCCGACTCTACTTTGGAAGTTTCCCTTTTACTAACATAACTCCTTTTGATGACTTTACTTTAGTACAAATTATTTGTGGTCTCACCGCCGTTGTAGGACATATATGGACGGTGTTTGCAGGATTTAGAGGTGGTAAAGGCATTGCAACCGCCTTAGGTTTCCTAATCACCTTAATAACAATTGATATGCTGGTTGCACTGGCTGTATTTATTTTAGTCGTATCAATCTCCAGATACATTTCTCTTGGATCAATATTGGCAGCTATTTCAGTTCCACTCATATTGATTGTCCGCACAAATATTTTCAATGTGGAAATTGAAGGCTACCATACAATTCTCCCCTTCTGTGTCGCTATAGCCTTTTTGGTTATATATACTCACCGTGCAAATATTAGCAGGTTGTACCGTGGAGTTGAAAACAGATTTTCATTTGCAAAAAAAAGTAGTAAATAATTATGCGTGTTGCTGTTTTAGGTGCGGGTAGCTGGGGTACAACTCTGGCAATTCTATTACATCTTAATGGCCATGAGGTTACACTCTACGAGTTTTATAAAGACTATGCGAAAAAATTAATAAAAACACGCGTCAACGATTTGTACTTGCCCGAAGCAGTAATTCCGAAAGAAATTGTTATAACTCACTCGCTTGATGACGCATGCATCAACAAGAATATGATTGTACTCGCTATTCCAACTCAATTCCTGCGTGGCATATTAAGTAAAATGAAGAAATATGATTTTCATGATACTACATTTGTCAGTGTTGCCAAGGGAATAGAAAAAGGGACACTCTTAACGGTTGCTGAAATTATTAAAGATGAATTGCCACATGTTACCGATGATTATATTGGTGCTATCTCTGGTCCAAGTCATGCTGAAGAAGTTTGTAAAAAGCTCCCAACAGCTGTTGTTGCTGCCTCCTCTTCAATTGCTACGGCCGAGGAGATTCAGGCAACATTTATCACATCGTACTTTCGTGTCTACTCATGTACAGATATTAAGGGCGTTGAACTAGGTGGTGCGCTTAAAAATGTTATTGCCATAGCTGCTGGTATTGCTGACGGCGCAAATTTTGGCGATAATACCAAAGCCGCTATTATGACACGTGGTATTGCAGAAATTTCCAGATTAGGACTTGAACTTGGCGCCTCACGCCAAACATTTGCAGGTTTATCCGGTATGGGCGATCTGATCGTTACATGCATGAGCAAGCATAGCCGAAATAGATATGTTGGCGAACAAATTGGTAAAGGGAAAAAATTAAAAGAAGTTCTCCAATCAATGAAGATGGTTGCAGAAGGAGTTGAAACCTGCCGTTCGGTGCATGAGCTTTCTGCTAAATTACATGTAGAAACACCCATTGCCAATGCAGTATATAGAGTATTGTTTGATGAAAAAGACCCTGTAAAAGCTACGTATGATTTAATGGCCAGAGACATTCGTCCTGAAAAAGAATTTTAGTTATTCCTCACCAAAACTTTTCTTATATTTCGCAATAATTATCACTTATCAAATTCATACAAAGTATGAGCAAAGATCTCAATACCCCAATTCAATACATAAAATCTGTCGGTCCCAAACGGGCAGAGTCGTTTGCCAAACTCGGATTTGAGACAGTTCGAGATCTGTTATTCTATTTCCCTTCCCGGTACCTAGATCGGTCTACCATATTGAATACAAAGCAGGTGTTAAAATATCTGCGAACTGGGTATGATGGTGAGATTACAATTATTGGAAAGGTATTGGAAAAGAACACCTTACGCTACGGAAGGAAGCAGTTGTTCAAAGTAGTCTTTGAAGATAGCGAGGGCTCTTTTGATTCAATATGGTTTCAGGGAATAAAATTTTTTAAAAACCATTTTAATGAAGGTGAATACTACGCCATATCAGCAAAACCTGTCATGTCAAAATATGGTCATCTTCAGTTTACTCATCCTGATTTTGACAGGTTGGATTTAGAAGAATCAACTGCCTTCCAAAACACTGGAAAAATTATTCCTTTTTACACTATCCCAAAAGAGCTTAAATCAACAAATATAGGGGATAACAGTTTAAGACGAATATTACAATACGCAGTCACTAACTACTCCGAACTTGTGGATGAGACTCTTCCTCAAAGTCTGATTGGCACTCACTCCCTTTTATCCTTAAAAGATACCATCAGTAATATTCACTTTCCGGAAAGCCTTGAACTACTGCAAAAGGCTAGAGAACGACTTAAGTATGAAGAAATTTTCATGCTTGAATGTTTTGTCGCCTTAAAAAGAAATAATATAAAGAACATCCGAAAAGGCTATAGCTTTAAAATTGACAGTGAAAAAATTAAAAAATTCCTCTCAAACCTGCCTTTCGAATTAACAGGATCTCAGCTAAATGTATTAAGCGAAATTAAAAAAGATATGAATGACGGCACGCCCATGAATAGACTTCTTCAGGGAGATGTTGGGAGCGGGAAAACAATTGTTGCTCTAATATCTATGCTTATTGCTATTCATAACGGTTATCAGGCGGTTCTCCTTGTTCCGACAGAAATTCTTGCAGATCAACACTACAAAAATATTTCAACATTACTAGCGAAGACCGGAATAAAAGTGGCGCTCTTATTGGGTGGAGGAAAGAAGAAGGACAAGCAGCAGATAATGGATGGTATCCAAGATAATCAATTTAATCTTATCATAGGTACACATGCTTTATTGGAAGATAATGTTGAGTTTAATAATGTTGGCATTGTTATCATAGATGAACAACATAGGTTTGGCGTGGCGCAGCGCTCCAAACTCATCGATAAAGGAATTAGTCCAGATGTTCTTGTAATGACCGCTACACCTATACCGCGTACTCTAACAATGACAGTCTACGGTGATCTTGATGTTTCTGTTATTTCGGAAAAGCCTAAAAACAGAAAGGCAATAAAGACTGTTATCAGAAGTGATGAAAAGCTTCCTGAGATCTACAAATACATTGTTGATAAAGCCAGGGAACGGATTCAATCCTATATTGTTTATCCCTTGGTAGAAGAATCGGATAAGATGGATTTAAAATCAGCCCAGGAATATTTTATACTTCTTAAGGATAATGAATTTTCCTCCCTCAAGGTTGGCATGATACATGGCAGGATGACCTGGCAGGAAAAGGAAGAAGTAATGCTTCAATTTGCTAATCATAATTTTGATGTCCTCATTTCCACAACAGTTATCGAAGTAGGAATTGATGTACCTAACGCAAATATTATAGTTATTAATGATGCTTACAGATTTGGTCTCTCGCAATTGCACCAATTAAGAGGCCGCGTGGGGCGTTCAGATAAACAAGCATACTGCGTGTTAGTTACAAAAAATGAGTGCATTAGAAAAGCGGCTCAGCTTAAAATGGATTTTTCTTACATGTCCTCCTCGGAAATTGAATTAAATAAATCGGCTATAAGATTAAACGCCATGTCTGAAACAAATGACGGCTTTAAGTTATCGGAGATTGATCTAAAACTAAGAGGACCGGGGGATATATTCGGGACAAAACAAAGCGGCTTCCCTATGCTGCAGCATGTCAATTTGTTTGAGGATTACGAATTAATTAAAACTGCAAAGTCCGATGCATTTAATCTGGTAAATGACGACCCATCACTTTCAGCAAATGATAACCTCAAGATTAAGGCTGCACTTAAAAAATCATTTCGCAATCATATTTACTATTCCCTCGTTCCTTAACATTTTTAACAGCCAATTTCCTTACCTTTATTAGTGTTTTATATAACGGAACAAATATTATTTATTAGGCTATTGTTAATTTTTAATAAATATGTATATTGCACTAATTTTTTTTGAGGTATTAGCATAGAATCTTCAAATCCACATATCAGCCTGAACGTCGTCCTGACTTATAATGTTAAACCTGAAGATTTAATTGAAGAATCTGATGCAACGTTTGATAAAACGAACAACTTTGATGACACTTTTGCTGAGTGGGATAATTTAGAAACCATACACTCCATCAGGGATGCTTTAGCTCTTTATCACAACGTATCTTTAGTAGAAGCAAACATAGATGCCTATAATAAATTTAGAGAGCTTAAACCTGACATTGTTTTTAACTTTGCGGAATGCAAAAACGGTCAGAGTAGAGAGGCACAGATACCCGCAATACTGGACATGCTATCAATTCCATATACCGGTTCTGATCCGCTGACATTGTCATTGTGTCTTAACAAAGCAAGAACCAAAGAAGTATTGTCTTATCATAAAATTAATACACCTCAATTCCTGGTTGCAGATTCAATTAATTCACTCGAGAACTTCCAACTTACTTTCCCAGTAATAGTTAAACCAATTGCCGAAGGTTCCAGTAAAGGAATATTTAATTCATCCTATGTTGAATCCATTGATAAATTATCGGCATTCCTTAATGAAAACCTGAGTAAATATTTGCAGCCTTTCATCATAGAGGAATTTCTTCCCGGCAGAGAGTTTACGGCAGCAATTATTGGTAATAACAATGATACTGTTGTACTTCCATTGGTCGAGATTAATTATACTGAGTTGCCTGACCACATCCATCCGATTTATTCTTTTGAAGCCAAATGGATTTATGACACTTCTGCAAATCCCCTGGATATATTTACCTGTCCTGCCAAGCTTCCCGAATCCCTGGAAAGAGAAATAAAAGACCTGGCAATAAAGACGTACGATGTTCTAAATTGCAAGGATTGGTCTAGAATTGACATAAGATTAGATAAAAATGGCAAACCCGCCATCATTGAAGTTAATCCCATTCCTGGTATACTTCCAAACCCTGAGGATAATTCTTGCTTCCCAAAAGCGGCAAAGGCACAGGGAATCTCGTATGTAGAATTAGTCAATAAGGTACTGGATGCTGCTGCTGAAAGACATGGATTGATATGAATAAAGAGATAAAAGTACTTGTATGCTATAACGAGCCCGCCAGTTTTTATGATAACTATCTGGGTAAAGATTGCAAAAACAAGAGTGAGTTAAACGATTTATCTGAAAGTGGATTTTTACACAGCCTCGACCACATTATAGAATCACTTAAAGTTAATTTCGAAAACGTTCAGTCCCTTTCGGTCAATCATGACATTATGAAGTTGGTCAAACAGCTTCAAAAAATTTCTCCGGATATCATTTTTAATTTTGTTGAATCGGTTGAGGGCAACTCATATTACGAAAGCTATATTGCCGGACTATTCGATTTATTAGGTTACGCTTATACAGGTAACGACTCCCTTGCCCTTGGAAATTGCCTTATTAAATCAAGAACAAAACAAATTCTGAAGTCATTAAATATAAGAACACCAAAATATTTTCTTGCCGAGTACAGAATCAAAAATAATCTAGATAAATTTGATTTGAAATTCCCGGTAATCGCTAAACTACAACACGAAGATGCCAGCATTGGAATATCAGAATTTTCGGTTATTGGATCTATGAAGGACTTGAAAACTCATTTGAGGTACCTTTTCAAGAATTATTCGCAAGATGTGATGCTTGAAGAGTATATTACAGGAAGAGAGTTAAACGTATCAATTTTGGGTGAAAAAATTCTTCCGATATCTGAAATTCTGTTTGACGGACTTCCGTCTCATTATCCAAAGATAATTACCTATGAAGCCAAATGGTCTCCGGAGAGTATATATTATAAGCATACAACTCCAAATTGTCCTGCAATTATTGATGAAGCAACTAGTAAAAAAATAAGAAGTATTGCTCTTGCTGCTTACAAAGCTTTAGGCTGCAGAGATTATGCAAGAGTTGATATCAGACTAACAAAAAGAAATATTCCTTACGTAATTGAGGTCAACCCTAATCCGGATATTTCACTGGATTCCGGATTCAACCGTTCCTCAGCAGCAGCCAATTTATCCTATGCACATTTGTTAAATGAAATTGCCGGTTTTGCTATTAAGAGGATTGAATTATGATACGTAAATTTAAATCTAGCGATAGAGAAAAATTGCTTGACTTGATCAACCGAATAGATATATTTGCTGTTGCTGAAAAACAAGTTGCTGTAGAATTACTGGATGAAGTTATAAAAGATCCTGAGAATGATTATTACAACATTTTTGTTGTTGAATTTGAAGGTGAGGTCGTTGGGTACCATTGTACGGGTAAGCGGGCTTTGACTGATGGTGTTTTTGATATGTATTGGATTGCTGTTGATCCATCGATTCAAAATAAAGGGTTTGGAAAAGAATTGCTTAAACATGCCGAGACTTTTGTTTTAGAGAACCATGGCAAATTGATTTTGGCTGAGACTTCATCAAACGATTCTTATTCCCAAACGAGAAAATTTTATAAAAGAAACAATTATTCCATTCTTGCTGAGATAAAGGATTTTTATAAAAAAGAAGATCATTTAATAATTTTTGGTAAGTACCTAAAAACATAAAGGGTAGCACTATGGAACTTTGGCAGCAAATGATTCGTGATAGTATTCATTCCGTTGACCAATTAGTAGAAAAATTTGGCATTGACAGAAATGCAGCCAAAAAACTGGACAAATTATTTCAGGCACGGATCAATCCCTATTACCTTAGTCTGATACGGTACCAAGGCGATCCTATTTGGAAACAGTGTGTGCCTGATGTGAAAGAGTTGGATGATATGGAAGGATCATTCGACCCCCTAAATGAGGACGAGATGAGTCCTGTTCCTAATATCACTCATCGATATCCCGATCGTTGCTTATTCCTTATTTCAAGCCAATGCGGAATGTACTGTAGATTCTGCACCAGAAAGCGTAAAGTGGGGGACTCCGGAAAAATTTCGATGAATAAGTTGGAATCAGCTTTCAACTACATTGAGAAGCATACCGAGATTAGAGATGTAATACTCTCTGGCGGTGATCCGCTAATGCTAACGGATGTAATGCTGGAAAAAATTCTCAAACGTCTTAGAGGTATCCCTCACGTTGAAATAATCAGGCTTGGCACAAAAATGCCCTGTGTATTGCCACATAGAATTACACCAAATCTTTGTAGTGTAATCAAAAAATACCATCCGATTTATATAAATACTCATTTTAATCATCCATGGGAAATTACCCAGGAAAGCTCAAAGGCATGTCAAATGCTTGTTGATGCTGGCTGTCCTGTAAATAATCAGGCAGTATTAATGAGAGATATCAACACAGATCCCGAAGTAATGAAAGAGCTATTTCTAAAATTATTAAAAATCAGAGTGAGACCTTATTACCTCTTTATGACTGATGAAACAAGAAGTACAATGCATTTTAGAACTTCAATTGCTGAAGGAATTGAGGTCATTGAAAAGCTTCGCGGACACACAAGTGGTTTAGCAATTCCTCATTTTGCAATTGATGCGCCGGGAGGCGGAGGTAAAATACCATTGCTACCAGATTACGTACTGCACAAGGATGAAGATAAAATAGTTCTTCGTAACTATAAAAATGAAGTATATGTTTATAAAGAGGTTAAGAGAGTAAATGAGAACGATATCTTAGAAGAAAATGATGACTCAAATGATAATGGCTTTGCAGACCCCATGATCATTAAAGAAAATAAAGGGATAACAGAAGAAGTAATTTAGAATAATTATTTCTTTTCAGAATTTTGTCTTACATCGAGTCCCCAGTAAAGTTTTTTTCTCAGGATCTCGAAGTAATTATTATTCTTATTCTGAACCAGCCTTAAAGGATATTCACTTTTCGATATTTCCAGGTTTACGGGTGGATTAAAAGAGTAAACTCTTTGCCCGTCACAATTAACCTGAATTGAAGTATGTTCCGATTCAGCTGTTATTACAATTTTTTGATCGCTTGACAAAACAATTGGACGCATTGTCAGAGTATGAGGAGAGATAGGACTCAAAACTATTGCCTTGGCTTTAGGGCTAACGATGGGTCCTCCCGTAGAAAGAGAGTAGCCCGTTGAACCAGTCGGCGTAGCAACAATCAACCCATCAGCACTGAATGTTGCCACATATTCATCATCAACCTTTATGGTAAGGTTAATCATTTTCGGCCATTTCCCTTTGTCAATAACAATGTCATTAATGGCATGTAGTATTTCATCCGGCTTCTGGTCGCAAGATGCATCCAGGGTCATCCTTTCTTCTATGGAATATTTTTCATTTTTTACATCATCAATAAAGGCATCAATATCGTTTATTTCAAACTCCGTTAAAAACCCCAACTTACCAAGATTTAAGCCTAAAATTGGTGTATTGGTGCTCCTTATTTCATTTGCTGTATTCAACATAGTTCCATCACCACCGATAGAAATAACAATCTCGCATCTTTGACCCAGCTCTTTATTTTCAACAAAGACACTTTTAACAACCGGGATAGAAAGTCTATCAGCTAAAAAATACATGGAGTTGCTGATTAAAAATGAAATATTTGCCTCGTTTAATTTTTGGCAAATCTCCCCAACAACCTGTACAATATTTTCTTTTGTAGTATTTGGAATTATTCCGATTGTCATATTACTTCTTAATTTTATTGTTGATTTCCCATAATTTACAATACTTTGTAAAAACATAATTGGTTGAAAAAGTTGCCAATATTAAGCCTTGAAGACCATCTAAAAAACCAAATCTTATTATGTACATTTTTATAAAAAAGAATAAGGGGCGAAGCAGTATGTCAGTCACTCGGGCTTTTCTCTTCCTTTCTGATAATTCTTCTGCAGCCAAAGTAGTATACTTATTAAACTTTTCATAATAATGAAAAATATTGGGATCAGTAAAATGCTCTAAGTCATTTTCTAACTTGCCGACACTACCAGTGAATTCAAGGTTTTCGTGCACCTTATTCTGATTGAAATAGCATTCGTTTTTATTAAATAATCTTTCAACAAATCCCGGATACCATCCGCCATGTTTAATCCACTTTCCAAGAAAATATGCTCTACGCGCTATGTTATAAACATCGTGCTCGGGTCTCTTTGATTTAAATTCATTTAGCTCTTTAATTAGTCCGTCAGTAATTACCTCATCCCCGTCAATCCAAAATACCCAGTCATTAACAGTTTTAGATACTGCATATCGTTTTGTTTCAGCATAACCCATCCACTCTACAACTTCCCAGTGCACACAATCATAACCTTTAACAATGTCGAGAGTAGCGTCGTCAGAATTACTATCAACAAGAACAACAATATCATCAATGCATTTAGAGAGACTATCCAGGCAATTGGCTATATGCTTTTCTTCATTTTTAACGACCAGTATTGAAGATAATTTCATCACGATTAACCACTAATCTCTAAATTGTAATTCATATAATTTTTTATAAATTCCCTTTTCGTCCAAGAGTAACTCATCATGCTTTCCATCCTGCACGATTGTTCCCTTATCCAGAACAAAAATACGATCCGCATTTCTTATAGTACTTAATCTGTGGGCTATTACAAAAGTAGTGCGATCATTCATTAAACGCTCAATCGCTTCTTGAACAAGTACCTCAGATTCATTATCCAGAGCTGATGTTGCTTCATCAAAAATCATTATAGGAGGATTTTTGAGAAGTGCACGAGCTATTGATAACCGTTGTCTTTGTCCACCAGAAAGTTTTGTGCCCCTTTCACCAATTATAGAATTATAACCATTTGGTAATTCCATAATAAAATCATTCGCGTTAGCAGCTCTGGCTGCTCTCACAATCTCTCTTTGAGGATAATCTTCCAAACCATAAGCTATGTTATTAATTATTGATTCATTAAAAAGAACGGTCTCTTGGGTTACAATTCCCATCAGGCTCCGCAGGCTTTCAATAGAAATCTCTTTTATATCGATACCATCCAGCAGAATTGATCCTTTTACAGGGTCAAAAAATCTGGGAATTAAATCAACCAAAGTAGTTTTGCCTGCACCACTTGAACCCACTAAAGCAATTATCTGTCCTTTTTTTATCTTGAAAGAAACATCTGAAAGAACTAATTCCTCCGCGTCGTCATAATGATAACTGACGTTTCTAAATTCAAATGTCTCCTTGAATTCGGTTACATTGATGGGATTATCTACATTTTTAATTGCGGGCGGAGTATCAAGAATTTCAAATATTCTATCAGCCGCAGCACTTGCCTCTTGGATTCTGTTATTTACGCCACTCAGTTCCTTAATAGGCGGCATCAGTTGGAATATTGCAAAGAGGAAACCAAGAAACTCACTGGCTTTTATCGAGCCCTCTTCCAATACCATATGCCCACCAAAGTATATAATAACAACACCAGCACCGACACTTAAAAACTCTGTTATTGGATGAGCTGAGTTTCTGATACGCACCATTCGCAATATAATTTTAAAAAAGTCTTTAGTATGCCCCATAAACTTTTTATTTTCATAATCTTCCATACCAAACGCTTTTACAATCTTTACTCCTGTAATAGTCTCATGTAACACTGAGGTAATGTCAGACATTTTCTCCTGTAAAATAGCACTTTGCTTTCTTAGCTTTAATCCAATCCATCCAATGATTAATATTGAAAACGGCAGAACAACCAGGGAGAATAATGTAAGTTTTGCACTGATGGAAAAAGCAATTATCAGCAAAACCATTATGGTTATTGGCTCTCTTATTAAGTTAAGAAAAACGGCTGAAACGCTTGTCTGTACAATTGTAACATCATTTGTAATACGAGAAATCAAATTTCCTGTTTTCTCGTTTTTGAAATAACTCATTGGCAGTTTATGAAGATGCTTGTAAGCCGCATCTCTTAAATCTTTAATTACCCCTTGTTCTACATGCGAGAGAAAATAAGATTGAAAAAACCCAAAAAAGTTTTTACCCAGAAAAGCTATAAGAATCATTATGCAGACTCTTATAAGAATATCAGCCGGAGTTCCGGCAAAGACATAATCTGTAAATGAATCTTTTAGATGTGATATCCATTCCCCGAGAAAACCAAATAGTCCACCTCCCTCGGTTATTATTTTTTCACTTGCGGGCTGCTTAACTGCACTTGCTTCCTGGAATAAAGATTCCAATAATGGTATTGTTAAATAAATTGAAACCCCGCTCAGTATTGCATACATTACGCTGCAAAATATTGAGGTACTAAGATATTTCCAATATGCCTTAACATAACCGAGTATTCTGTAATAAGTTGCCATTTAACGCCTTATTATTCCGATAATTTGCTAATAATAATTAATTACCAACCCAATATAGATATTCCGTAACAAAAAATTATTTTTATCCTCTGGGATGAAAATCTGTGTGCATTTGTTTAATATACTCTCTGTCAATGTGAGTATAAATTTGCGTGGTTGATATGTCAGCATGACCCAACATTTCTTGTACTGCACGTAAATCTGCTCCCCCTTCTAAAAGATGTGTCGCAAAAGAGTGTCTGAAAGTATGCGGATGAACCTCCTTGGTGATACCTGCCTCGAGAACATACTTTTTAACAATTTTCCATAATCCCATTCTGGATAGACCCTTACCCCGCTTATTAAGAAAAATAATATTGCCGCTTAGTTCTCTTTTAAGAAAATGTGGTCGCACAAAAGTGAGATATCTTGTAACCCAATCTACAGCGCTTGAGCCCACAGGTACAATCCGTTGTTTGTTACCTTTCCCTAAGACTCTAATTACTTCTTCAGAAAAGAAAAGGTCACTTAATTTCAGGGTCAATACTTCACTAGCTCTCAATCCTGAGGAGTACATTAATTCAAGCATTGCTTTATCGCGAAGCCCAAGATTATCATTTATATCGGGCTGGTCAAGAATGGATTCAATTTCATTAAAAGATAATACCACAGGTAAATCTCTCGCAATTTTAACTGAGGGTAGATTATCAGTAGGATTCTTTCGTATGTAATTGTTTTTAGATAAGAAGTGAAAAAAGCCCTTAATAGAAGAATTGTACCTACCGGTTGAGGAGGATTTCATCCCGGCTTCTTTTTGCCCTTCAAAAAAATTAGAGATTGATCTGTGGGTTACTTCGTCAAAGTCTTCAATCTTATTTTCATCCAAATAATTTAGAAAACTTCTGATGTCTGATTCGTAGGAATCAATAGTGTTTTCCGAAAGGTTTCTTTCCAATTTTAACAGTGCCAGATATTCCTTTAGAAATTGCTCCATTAAGTTGCTTCGGTATTTTGTTCCATTTCATCTTGCTTTGGATACCTAATTCGCTTATGGTGTTGACCTATCAAAATACTCATGAAAGCTTCTTTTATTCTGGAGATATCATGAAATGTTATAGGCGCCTCATCAAGTTGCCCATCTTCAATTCTACTTTTAAAAATACTATTAATAAGGGATTCTACTTTTTTAGGCTCTGGTTCCTTCATTGCACGCACAGCTGATTCGCAGGCGTCCGCCAGCATAACCAAGGCAGTTTCTTTCGAATTAGGTTTAGGCCCGGGATACCTGAAGTCATTAATGTTAACTTTATCTTCACCATAACTACCCTTTGCCTTTTCATAAAAATATTGTACTACCATTGTGCCGTGGTGCATCGGGATAAAATCAATTATTTCATCTGGCAGGTTATATTCCCTTCCTAATTCCATACCGCTTTTAACATGATCAATAATTAATTCTGAACTGTTTTCAGGTTTCAGTCCATCATGAAGATTATTGTTGTTTAGTTGATTTTCAACAAAACCAGTGGGGTTTACCGTCTTTCCAATATCATGATAGTAAGCTCCCACTCTGGCCAGCAGAGGATTTGCACCAACAGATACTGCTGCATTTTCAACTAACGAACCAATAGTCATAGAATGGTTGAATGTGCCAGGTGCGTTACGAGCAAGTTCTTTTAACAAAGGTGAATTAAAGTCAGTAAGCTCTAAAAGAGTTAGATCAGTAGTTATTTTAAAACTTTTCTCAAAAAATATTATAAGTCCGTAAGTGAGCACTGGGCTTATTAAAGCGTTAGTAGCAGCAAACCCTGATGCAATTAAAATCGCCTGAACTCCATCGAATCTCTCCAATCCAAACGCAAGAATACTTGTTACATAACCAAGAAGAATAAACAGGAAAGAACGAAATATTTGAGAACGATTTTTAATATCTCTTACCGTATATGCACCCAATGCTCCCGCGAAAATATTGGTAACAGCAAATACGTAGTCATTACCACGTAGCCCAGCAGCTATCAGGGCAATTACTACGGTTCCATAAAAACCTATTCTGGAATCAAATATAATAGTAAGCAGCATTGATGCTACAGGAATGAAAATTAAGTGTTCTACCGGGACGGATACATTTATCTGTCCAACAATGAAGGTTACAAAACTCATTAAAAGAATGAGAATTATAATTAATAATATTTTGTAGTTATCATAAAAGATTTTCTTTCGGAACAAATAAATATAAATTACAAACAGCCCCAATACTATGACGATGTGCAAAAATTTACCCATTCCCTGTGAGAATCTTTCCCAGTAACCTGTATCTTCACCTTTTGCAATTCGATAAGAATCAATTTTTAATTTTACTAATGGGGTTATTCTATCATGCTTAGCAACAATTCTTTCATTCTCGTTAACAATTCCTATATTTCGGGAGACTTTATTCCTGGCTAATTGTATTGCTTCTTCAGTTGCCTGAGAACTATATATAATATCAGGTTTGAGAAAATGATTTAGATATTCCGATATTGCATTATTTAGTGGAGCATTAGTTGAAAAATTATTACGAAGAAATGCACTAATAAAAACATTCACTGAGTTCCTATCAAGATAGATTCTCTTCGGAAATCCCTTTTCGAATTTACCGGTACGAACACCTATGCTGTCTTTCTCAATTTCTTCATAGATAATACTCAAATAGCCCCGCTGATAGATTCTGCTTAGTATTAGACGAGAAATATTGAAGACGTCGTTCATGGTTTTTCTTTCACGTCGGGTAAATAAGTTTTCATTTTTTCTCAACTCAACAAAAGTTTCTAAACTTGCTGCTGAGATAAAATTAAAAGAGTTCTTAAGTTCCTTTCCATCCATGCTGGCACGATCCAACAAATCCAATAACAATACATTATACGCTTCCAAAGAATCCTTTACGTCGATCGGAATCTGTTCATCTTTGTTAAAAACCCAGATCACATTTTCTGCCGATGTAAGTAACTCATGTCCATATGTATCGGCATCTTTCAATATCTCAAAAGTCTGGGACGCAATTAAATCGTCTTGAATCCAGATTGAGCCAACATTTACTTCAGATTCAAGAGACTCGCCTTTGGGAAACATTAATACAATCAAAGCGATTGCCAAAAGAAGAATGAAAACTTTTAATTGAAAACTTACTTGAAGGCTATTTGTTCTAGTAGACATGGGAATCAACAATTATTGAGTATTTCATTAATTATTAACACTACCAATTTACAAAAAATGAAAATGAAAAATATTGATGTCTTGATTTGAGAGATTCAATAAATAAAAAACCGCCAAAAGGCGGTTTCTTAAAGTATAAAATAAGTTCTTAAAATTATAATTCACTCAATTCTTTAACAGCCTCATTTACGGTATTGCAGATTGGAAGAATTCTATCAAGTTGTGAAATTTCAATCAGAGTTTTAACATTCTTTGTTGGTGATGCCAACCGAATATGTCCTTCGTTAGATTGAAGAATTCTAAATGCGAGAAGTATGGCACTTAGACCAGAACTGTCGCAATATTCAACATCAGAAAGATCAAAAACGAGTTTTTGTACATCCTCTGTATGCAATAAAATTGTAAATTCTCCCTTAACCAATCCAGCTATCGAAGCATCAAATCTACTCTCATTCAGTTTAAATATGGCTATATCACCAGTTCTTTTAAGTTCAAAATTTATGTTATTTTCGCTCATAATAAAATTATTTTACTTGAATAATTCAGTGTTTTAGTTCGTTCTGGTCAAAACATTCTTATGGAATTTAACAAATTTCTATATGAAATTTCAGAATTTCTTTCAACAACAGGTATTTGAAAATTGTAAAACTTGTCTGCGCTATCTTTTAAATAACCCATTCTATATTGCGCATTACAAATACCAGCAACAGCATAATTTAACAAACTTTCCTTGAAATCCAAATCAATAAAAAGGTCATATTGATTTGTGTTAATTTTTCTTGCCAATTCCTTGCCCGGAAGATTAAGTCGAGTTAAATCTTCATCTTTATATATAATATATGAATATCCGGATCTTGATTTTATCTTCTCAAATTGAGCTTCTTTTACCAAAAGTGTTACTTTTTTTCCATCCTTTAATAATTCATCTAAAGTATAAAATAAATATGTATTTCCTTCAGTCTCTTGTGGAATGCAGACCAGCAAAAATTTTGAATTTGTAAAAAAACGACTAAACGATAATGAGTTTTGAGAATTACCGGCAAATAATCTCTTGATACTAAATAATGCTATTCGTCTTTTAATTTTATCAATCATATCTTAGTCTCAATCAAAGAAATAAATTGTTCTTCATTAATTATTTCAATCTCCAGTTTCTTCGCTTTTTCATACTTCGAGCCGGGATTTTCACCAACTAAGACGAAATCGGTTTTATTACTTACCGTTGAAGAAACTTTACCCCCTAAATCTAATACTTTTTGTTTAGCATCATCTCTCGACATTGACGAGAGTGTACCAGTTATGACAAATGTTTTGCCTAGTAATAGTTGTTCTTCAGGATTAGTAAACTCCTCTTCAAAGTTCAGACCGGAATCGATAAGTCTTTTTAACAATTCCTGATTTCCTGGTTCACCAAGAAATCTTTTAATACTCTTACTAATTCCAGGACCAATCTCGTGAACCTCAAGAATTTCTTCTTCAGACGCATTACTAAGGTTTTTGATCGATTTAAAGTGCCTGACTAAAACCTGAGCAGCTCCCGAACCAACTAATCTGATTCCTAAAGCAAACAAAACTTTTGAAAACGGTTTTTCTTTGCTCTTCTCTATTGCTTCCAGCAAATTGTCTATGCTTTTTTCACCTTGTCTATCTAAGTCAATTAATTCCTTTCTCATATTATGAAGGGAATAAATATCTGCATAGGATTTTAAGTAATTCAAATCAACAAGCCGATCAATAATTGCTTGTCCAAGGCCTTCAATATCCATGGCAGCTCTTGAAGCAAAGTGCTGAATCCGCCCCTTTATCTGAGCAGGACATTCAAAATTTTCACAATAGATTGCAACTTCTTCTTCAGGTGAATAGAGCTCACCAGTGCAGACAGGGCATTTTATGGGAGCTTTAGTTTTTATCGAATCAGGAGCTCTCTCCTCCAGATTAACAGAGACAACCTTTGGAATAACGTCTCCACCTTTCTCAATAATAACACTGTCCCCAATTCTTATATCTTTGCGTTCTATCTCTTCAATATTATGTAGGGTAGCACGACTAATTGTTGACCCGGCAAGAAACACTGGTTCCAGTTCTGCAACCGGTGTCAATGCCCCTGTTCTACCTACTTGCCAGACAATATTGTTAATTCTAGTAACTCCCTGTTTGGCCTGGAATTTATACGCAACAGCCCAACGTGGTGACTTAGCAATTGTACCAAGAATATTTTGTTGAGATAGAGAATTTACTTTTATGACTATTCCATCAATCTCATAGGGAAGTTCATTCCTTTTTATTCCCCAATCATTACAATAGTCTAAAACTTCACTGATACTATTACAAAGTCTACTCTTATCGTTAACTTTAAAACCAAGCGCCCTCAACAATTCCAGGTTTTCAAAATGAGTACCGGCAGGTTCTTTTTTATTATTAAGATAATATGTGAATATATCTAATGGCCTTTGAGCAACAAGTTTTGAGTCTTGAAGTTTAACAGTACCTGCAGTTGAATTCCTGGGATTGGCAAACAGTTTTTCATTTTTAGCAGCTCTTTCCTCGTTCAACTTTGCAAAGCCTTTTATGTCCATAAATATCTCACCACGAACCTCAAAATCGCTTAGGTCGAACTTAGAGATAGCTGAATTATTAATAACCAGAGGAACCGATTTAATAGTTTTTACATTTGTGGTGATTTCTTCACCTGCAATTCCGTCACCACGTGTTGCTGCCGAAAATAATATCCCATTAACATATCGAAGACTAACTGAGATTCCATCAATTTTTAATTCAACGACATATTGTACAACTGTTCCCTCAGGTAAGGAATCACGTACCTTTCGGTCAAAATCAATCAGTTCTTCTTCGTTGTAGGTATTTGAAAGGCTGAGCATCGGAACGCTGTGATTGATTGATTTAAACTCCTTCGTAAGATCTGAACCTACTCTTTGAGATGGGGATTCACTGGTTATTAGATGAGGATTTTCGGCTTCCAGTCTAATCAGCTCGTTCATCAACTGATCGAACTCGAAATCGCTAATTTCCGGTTGGTTAATCACATAATAATTATATTCATGTCTGCGAATCTCATTCCGAAGCATTTCAATATTTGCAGAATGATATTTACTCATCGCTCCCTGCAGGTTTATTAGTAACCACACGAAGTCCATTTTCATCAATTACAAAATAACGAACCTGTCCGAGGCGTCCCTGGAAATTTAGTGGTTTACCGTTAAGGGAAATAGTGATCCCTCCAGAATTACCAACGGTAAGATTGAATTTGCTGTGAGCACGAAATTCTTTTTTAACACCAGGATACATCGTATAATCCTCGGTAAGGATATCATCTTTAGTGACCATAACCCAGGCAGTATCGTTAGCACTAACATTTAAAGTTAAGCTGTCTTGCACAACCAAATCAACGCTTTTCTTACCAGAGGATTCTTCATAGCGCGTTTTACTTTCTTCCAGAACCTCTTCATAATTAGGCTCAGTAATTATCTCGTTGGGTGATGAATCAAAAATCGAGAAAAGCAGAAGAACAATAATAATTACTAATGAAGCTCCACCACCAGCAATAATTAACTGTTTCTTTTGTACTTCGGTTAATGCTGATTTCGTTTTGGACTGAGTCTGATTTGCAGAGTAAGGAGGAACTGAATTTGAATCAAACTCCCGATGTATTGCTTCCTCTCCTATTATTTGCTCTTCTTTTTTTTCTTCAACTTCAACCTCATTTTCGCTAGGTTTTGCTTGAAATACATTACCGGATTTTGCCATATCATATTTATTTATGTACTCATCCGGGTTTAGATCCAGGGTTTGGGAATATTCTTTAATAAATGCTCTGATGTAGATTTGATCAATTACATTAAAGTTACCTTCTTCAATTGCTTTCAGGAATTTAATATCAATTCTTGTTTTGGATGCAATGTGTTCAATAGTAACTTGCTTTGATTCACGAATCTGTTTGAGTTCATCAGAAAATTGTTTCAATAAATCATGGGCCATAATAATATGCTATTTTATTTGAGGATAGTCTTTTATTGTTTTCTTACAATTCTTGCCGAAAATGCACCATCAGTCAAATTTGTATGAGGGAACGATTGAACACATCCATTAAGATCAAGAACGTCATCTGGTACAAATCCTTTGGCAGATGAAAGTTCATAATCTGGATTATTATTTAGAAATTTCTGAACAATTTCAAAATTTTCCTCAGGTTCAATAGTACATGTACTGTAAACAACAACGCCACCTGGTTTAACCAGCGAAGCACCCTTAACTAAAAGCCCATATTGAACATCAGCAAGTTTTTTGAGATCTGCAAAATCCTTTTTCCACTTAATATCAGGTTTTTTGGTTAAAGTACCAAGCCCGGAACATGGAGCGTCAATTAGCACTCTATCAAAGTCCCCATCGTTAAAATCCTCCGCATTTACCGCGACAGCTTTAACATTTTTTACACCTAACCTTTCAAGGTTTTTATTGAGCATCTTAAGTCGACTCTCATATCTGTCAACAGCAATTAATTCACCCTTATTTTCCATTAGCTCGGCAAGAAACCCTGTCTTACCACCAGGTGCCGCACATAAATCCAGAACTTTCATTTCCGGACCAATATCAAGGATTTTACATGGAAAGCCTGTACTTTCATCCTGTATACTAAAATAACCTTTTTGAAAATATTCCCAATCAACAATATTTGTAAGATTATTTAATCGAATGAACTCTGGCAAATATTTTGCCTCAGTAAATTTAAGGTCGACATCATTCAATAATTTTTTTAATTCGTCTTTTGAAGTTTTAATGCTATTGACTCTCAAGGTAAGGGAAGGTTTGTTGTTATTAGCTATTAAAAACTCTTCGGTAAATTTTTCACCGTAGCGATTGATCCAACGCTTAACCAGCCATGAAGGATGAGAATAATAGGCGCTAAAGTAACCAATCAAATCTTCTTTTCGATCCGGGTAACGAATTTGATTTTTACTTCTGATAATATTTCTAAGAACCGCATTTGTCAAGTCGGCCGATTTCTTGCCTTGTAATCTCTTTACAAAATCTACAGCTTCATTAACGGCTGCATACTCAGGTACTTTATCCAGAAATAATATCTGATAGAGAGCGACCCTTAAGGCGTTTTTTAAATTTGGTATGCTCTTTGTGAACTGCCCCTTGTAGAATCCTGTGAGTATCCAATCAATCCGGCCTAACCATCTTATAACGCCATGAACTATCTCAAATAACAGAGCCTTATCCTGACTGATGAGTTCACTTTGCCTAATTTCAACTTCTAAAAGTTTATCGAGATAAGCGTCTGTACGGTCAACTCTATTAAGGATTTTAACGGCTAACCCACGAACACCGCTGTAAAAATCTGGTTTTTCTTTTTCGATTGTTTGATCTGGTATATTCATATTTGTATCATTCATATAATGAAAACTAAAGATAAATAAATTTGTTTTAAAACATATTTTGTAGAGAGGTTATTTTTTTAGGGAAGTAATAGAAGTAGAATGTGGAAGCTGCGTATAGAAACGCAGCTTAAACTTTTAGTCTGCAGCTTTTTTTAAACCGTATTTCTTGTTAAATCTTTCAACTCTACCAGTAGAATCTATCATTTTCTGTTTGCCAGTGAAAAACGGATGACATTCGGAACAAATTTCAAGTTTTATTTGACTTGTAGTTGATCTTGTTACGAACGCGTTGCCACAAACACAAGTAACTTCACATTTCTTATAAGATGGATGAATACCTTTTTTCATTACTATCAATCCCTTTTTCTTTGAGCTTGTAAATATACAACTAAATTTCTAAAATCACAATATTTCCTGTCATTTCAGACCGTAATTATCTTTGCGTGTTAATCCTTTTCAAGCTATCCATTCTACTCTTGTAAGCTTCAAATTCCTGTTTGCTTACTCTTTCCCTTACAGAAAATCCGTTAAAATCAAATACCGGAGAGCCTCCTCTAACTAATGTAGCACTGGCATTTGAAGATCTTGCCTGATCATTTCCCTGCAGACGGCTATCCAAATTAACACTGTTCTTAGTATCGAAGGGAAGCTCAATCCTCTCTTCAAAAATAACATCGTTTGGCTGTACAACCAGCTGAACATCTGGTTCCGAAGGAGATGAGAACATAGTTACATCGCCGGATGCTGCCAGATTTCTGCCAAGTTCTTTAGATTCCTCAGTCTCAGTAGCATTATATTCAACAGGACCCCTTGGGACTGCTGATATAGCCTGGAATTCTGTTCGGAGTTTTGGTGGAGCAAATAATGGGTTATCGAACTCGACAGTCTGATCACTCAGCATAAAAAATAGAACAATAGTGGTGAGTGCAACAGCTGCGGCCGGAGGTAGTACCCATGCAAATTTCAGTTTCTTTTCTTCTCCTTCAAGATCACCAAATTCCTGGTTATTAATTCTAACCATTAGATTGAATTCAAAATTATCCGGTGCTTTAACGCGATCAAGTCCTTTTAAAAGCTTGATTGTGTCCTCGAAGTATTCTTCGGTTATTTTTTTCTTAAATATTCCCATAATCCTATTCTTTATGTATGGTTTTTAACAATTTTTGAAGTTGCGTTCTCCCTCTGTTAATACGAGATTTTACAGTCCCTATTGATAAACCTGTAATATCTGCAATCTCTTCGTATGAAAAATTGTCAATATCTCTCAAAATAACAACTTCTCTGTAAACTGACTTCACTTTCAATAATGCTTTCTGTATTATATCGTCTTTAATACTGCTATCAGCAAGACGATCGGGCGCAAAAAAAGAATCATCTTCAATCTGTATTTGATAATCATCATCATCACCACTATGAACAGAGACGTATTTTCTTCTTTTTCTACGCTTTAGCTCATTTTTAGCCAAATTACCCGCGATAGTATAAATCCAAGTTGAAAATCTTGCAAACGATTTATACGAATCTTTATTCAGGTAAAACTTAATCATAGTATCTTGTACAATATCAGTACAAGCATCTCTATCGCCAACAAATCGAAATACAAAGTTCATCAGTGGATCTTTATACCGCTTAACGAGAATTTCATATGCTTCAGGCGTATTATTGTCCTGAAATTCTTTTATTACTTCTTCGTCAGTAAGTTCAGAAAGTCTTTTTTTCAATGTTTTTTATACTCTTAAAAATGGTTATTGTTTCAAGAAAATAGACAAGTTTTCAATATTTTACAAAAATAATTGCTCAAAAATAAACAAAATTACAAATTGTCATGGTTTAACATTTCAGAAATCATCATCAGCATCACTGTTTTAGTGTCACCTGCTGATGTCTTTAACTTTAAATCAGCATTGTATAGTGCTCTGGAGGCGTTTAATAAACGTTTTTCGTTCAATAAGAACCTTGATTTTAAGCAGTTCTTATAATAATACTCAGAAACACCTGCTTCACTAGCAGCACTTTTTATATGAGTATTTGCTCGGGTTAGTTCCACAGATTTTGCCAGAGTAGTAATGAATTTAGTAATCATTCCAATAATTGCAGTGATTTCCTGACCGGAATCAAGAAGATTAATTGCCACATCTATTGACTTGACTTTATTTCCGGCACCCAAAGCATCTTGTAGATCGAAAATAGAATATTCCTTGGTTGATGAAACTGAATTTTTGATGTGCTCTTCCTCTACTATGCCACCCTCACCAAGATAGTCGGAAAGCTTTTCAATCTGCATCTCGAATAAACCTTTCTCGTTACCAACCACATCAACCATCATTTGGGCAATTTCGTAACTCATATCAAGCTTATGCCTTTTAGCAGTTTTCGAAACCCAATTTACCAATTCAGGTCCTTTAAGCTGCCTTGCCTCAAACAAATAATTATTGGACAGCATGGTTGAGAACGGCTCTTTGCCAAGATCTCTAACAGTTCCTGAATAAGATATAATCAGGTGTGCGAAATCAGCCGGATTTTTAGCATATTCAATAAAACTCTTTTGATCAGCCAATTTTTCAAAATTTTTGACAGTAACTAATTTTTTGCCTCCGCCAAATGGAAATGATGAAACCAGATCAATTAATTCAGACATTTTTTGATTTTTTTCAGGATTTACCACTTCTCTATCAAACTCGGATAAAACTTTTGATTCTAAAGCCTTTTCTACTGTCTTTACGGCTGAGTCAATGGTATACTGATCCTCGCCAAAAAAGAAATAAATTGGCAGAACATTCTCATCTTTTAGATAATTTGCAAGCGTGTAAATTGATGGTGCTTTTTGTCTGTAATTACTCATTATCTTTTTTATTTTTTTCAAAACTAATGGCTTTATACAAAAAATAAATCAGTCCACCCCATACAATGGAACCGACGATTGCAAATGTAAAAATAGTCTCAAGAGCCATTACTCCTCCTGCAAAATTTTATTCACAATCGTTTTATTAAATATAATCAAAAGACTTAAGACTACTCCCCACTGGAGCAAACAAGTACCAACATTTTCGGCATGCAGCGGATTCCACCAGTCAGGATCCCAGGATACGGAAGATACCAGCCACCATACTAATAATACAGTTGCTTCAATCGGGATTACATATTTTATAAGGCTATTATACCATTTGCCAATCTTAATATCACTGCCATATCCGTTAATTATTTCCTGCCTAAATTTATCAACACCAAACTTAATTATCGCAAAGGCAATAAATGCTCCGCTCAATATTAATCCAACACCCCATACCCAATCCTGATTTACAAAAAACTTCATGCTTAATGCCGATGGTATCCCCATTATCAGCCCTGTAAAACCTACCATAAAAACTGCTTTCTTCCTCGAAATGCCAAAATCAATAACAGTTCTTGTTGTTAACTCAATCATCGAAATTAGGGAGGATATTGCAGCAAAGGCAAGCGCTAAAAAAAATGAGGAAGCAAAGAATATATTCAGAAGATTACTCTCAGAAAGCTTAGAAAATAACACAGGAAGAAATATGAAGGTAAGTCCTGTGTTTGCGGGTCCTGATTCAGTAATACGCGCCATGGCGTCAACAGAGCTTAAAGAAAAAACTGTTGAGAAAATAATAATACCAGCTATCAGAGAAATTGAATTATTTCCGAAACCAACCAATGCGGCGTTTATTGAAATATCTTCCTTTCGTTTGGCGTAAACAGCGTATGTTAAAATCAAACCCCAACCCGCACCAGTATCCCAAGCGTTTTGAGTTAGAGCATTTAACCATACTTTAATATCAAGTAAATATTCCATTTTGGGAGTAAAGAAATATTTTATTCCCTCAAAGGCGTTGGGTAAAGTTAACGCCCTTATCAGCAAAACGAGCAATATGGCTATTAAAGTAGGAACCAGAATTTTGTTCGCTTTCTCAACACCATGTACTATTCCATGATATACGACAAAAACTCCAACTGCTATGGCTGAGAAATGAAATAGCATCGGCCATGAAGAAGATGAAAATGTTTCCCAGTATTCGAGATGGCTGGTTGTATTGAATAAATCACCAGATATGGCAGAAAAAAAATATCTAAAACACCATCCCGTTACAACTGAATAGTAAAACATAATGGCGGTTGAAACGAAGGTAATAAAAGCACCCATCCAACCAAATTTTTTACCGGCTACTTTTGCAAATGCGCCTGTTGGACCCAGACGGGCATATTTACCAATTGCCATTTCTGCAATAATTAAGGGGACAGACCATAAAAGAAGAAATAAAACCCACGGAATCAGGAATGATCCGCCACCGTTCTGGGCAACTATTCTGGAAAATCTCCAGATGTTGCCCGTCCCAACAGCAATACCAAGTGTGGCTAAGATTAAACCCCACCTTGACGTAAAAAATTCTTTTTGCTCCATCAATAATCCGGACTACTTTTCGCGTCTTTCTATGGTAATTTTCTCAATTACTATGTCATCTACTGGTTTGTCGGCACCTGCGGTCTCAACATTTCCTATTTTTAATACAACATCAAGTCCATTAATAACTTTTCCAAAAACAGTGTGTTTTCCATCTAACCAGGGAGTAGGAACCAGCGTAATAAAGAACTGACTGCCATTTGTATTTGGACCGGCATTTGCCATAGAAAGTACTCCAGGCACATCATGTTTTAAGGTCGGGTCAAATTCATCATTAAATTTACCACCCCAAAAACTTGCTCCTCCCATACCTGTACCGGTTGGGTCGCCACCCTGGATCATGAAATTCTCAATAACTCTGTGGAAAATAACACCCTCGTAATATCCTTTTTCTGATAGACCAATAAAGTTTTCAACAGTTTTCGGAGTTTCTTTTTCAAAAAGCTCTATTTCAATATTACCCATATTCGTTTGCATTGTTGCAACTACCATCTCGTCCATTTTAGCTCCTTTTTTCGCAGTACTTGTTTCAGGTTGTTCATTTTTTGACTGACAACCCACAAGAATTATTAAAGTTATAGAAAAAGTATAAATTAAAATTTGTTTAATCATTGTGCACCTCAAGAATTGATAAGATTATTCCAAATTAAGATAAAAATTGTTATACCAATTAGAATTCTGTAAAAAACAAATACCATTGTGCTGTTTTTACGTAAAAAGCGTAGCAAAAACTCGATACTCATATAGCCACTGATTGCAGCTGCAATTGTAGCAATAACAATATTTATTATACCGGAAAAGTCAAGATATTCCAGCGCTTGATAAAATTCAAGAATCCCGCTGGCAAAAACCGCTGGAATACTTAGCAAAAAAGAAAATCGCGCAGCGGTCTCCCTCTTCAAACCCAGGAAAAGTCCAGCTGTTATTGTAGTACCCGATCTTGAGGATCCTGGAATAAGAGCCATCGTTTGAGCAATGCCAATCATAAGAGCGTCAAACCATGTTAAATCTTTCAGCTCTTTTTTAAAGCGGCTTGTTTTCTCTGCTAATGCCAATACAATTGCCAGCCCTATTAAGCTGGCGGCAATTACCTCAAGGTTTTTGGTCAGGGCTCCTTCAATCACATCTTTAAAGCCAAGTCCAATAACTACAACCGGAAGAGTGCCAATAATAATCAACCAACCTAATTTTGAATTGAGCGTTTGAGCGCTGTATTTTTTTCGGGAAACAACATTCTCCTTAAAGAAAGCAATTACTATATCCCAAATATCAAACCAGAAATAAATTAAAACAGCTATCAAAGTACCCAGCTGAACAACTGCAATAAAAGCAGTCCATTTTTCCGGTGAGGATTCAGACACAACACCAAACAACTTGCCAGCTAGTGTTAAGTGCCCTGTACTGCTAATTGGCAGAAACTCAGTCAAACCCTGTAAAAGACCTAGTAATATTGCTTCAATAATGTTCATAGTTCTCTTTAATCAATGAAATAAACCACGCCAATTTTAAATGCAACTGAAATTAAATTCAGATTTACATATGAATCATCCAATCCATTAATAATATATGTCTCGCCATCTTTAGGTTCACCATTATAATCATATCTGGCATCAGCACCGATCATAGCAAAGAAATTTTCACTAAGTGCCGTAATACCCTGTGCTCTAAGAACCAACCCAACTCCGGATGAAGAATACTCTCTGTCAGTTCCAATCTTTTCTGTTACCTGAGCGCTGCGGTAGCCTAATCCCCCGCCGAACTTAAATTTATATCCTTTACCGGGAATAACGTAATAAGCAAGCAAGGTTGGCTTATGGAAATTGACAGAAAAGTCATAATAAGCAATTGCACCATTGCTGTTAAACGAATAAAGAGATAACGCGTACTCAAGTCCTACCTGGAATGAAGGATTTATTTCATAATCCCCTTCAATAAAAAATTCAACAGAACTATTAAAGGATTTTAGTTGGTTGGCGCCGGCAAAATTAACGTTGATATAATCTGTCATTGATGCCGCATTAAAATAACTAATACCCATCCCCGTGCTGATATCAAATTGCGCCTGGATGTTCGTCGTAGATAAGATGAAAACTAATAAAATTATTCTCTTCATTTTTCAATCGAATTAATTTTGAAAACAGATATAAAATTCACCCCAGACTTGCCTTCTTTTTTTGATTTATAATTGTGATAATTAATTGCCACAATAGTTGAAAGGACGAAAAGTACAATGCCAATAGTATGTGTTAACAATGCAAAGGCAAAAGCTATGCTTTCCGAAAATCCATAAAGTGTAACAAGAACAAATACTGCGATCAAATGATAAGAACCTGTTCCGCCGGGAGTAGGAAGTACAATTCCAAATGCGGCAATTGTCATAACTACCCAACCCATGGCAAAACTTGTTGGCTGAATCTCATTCATCTTTAAAACTAATAAGCCTATGTAAGAGTCAAGTCCATATATAAGCATTATCAAAATTGAAAGCACCAGGGTTAACAATAAAGCCTTTTTGCTTCTAATTGTAGAAAGCCCTTCAGTAAACATCTCAAAAACATATGCGGCTTTATCAGCCATTCTGCGGGATATCTTGCCAATAAGAAGAATTAAAATCCTTGTGAATTTTTCACGATAGAAAACAAGCAAAACAATAAAAACAATTAAGGTAAGAATACTAACCGAAATTAAAATTAAGGCTGATTTCAACCAGGATATTTCATTCAGCAGATTTCCATCGTAAATAAATATACTAACAAGTACAGAGAGAGCCAAAACAAGTACGTCTATAACTCTTTCAATTATCACCGTCGCTAGCATCGAAGTTCTTGACAGGCTTTCCCATTTCCCAAGGAAAAATGCTCTGTATACCTCCCCCAGGCGTGGCACAACACAATTCACACCATAACCAATCATAGTAGCGCTGAATAGATTTATAATTGAGATATCTTTCTTTACTGAAAATAAAATATATCTCCATCTTACTGCTCTGATGTAGTGTGCTAAGAAAAATAAGGCAATAAAAATGATTAGCCAAAAAATGGAAACATTCGAGAGCATGTCAAACGTTTTATTTAAATCAACATCGGAGAGTAAACCACAATAATACAATGGTAAGAATAAAAGGTGAGACAATTCCTAAGATTCTCCTGGCGATATGCTTATTTTCGTTACCTAAGGTCAATTACCTTAATTCCTTTGGGAGGGGAAAATAAAAAGACTGAATCTGAAATTTGTTTTTCAATATCTACAGAGCCAAAAGTGAAAGAATAGATATTTTTGGAATAATCCATTACCTCAACTTTTTTTATTATGAAATTATTATCACACCAAATTTTTATGTATTCCAATTCCAGCTCGTCAGAGTTTGGTTCTAATTTCAATTCATTCTTAAGTTCGCTCTCAACTGAACAATAGTTTGGATACTGCATAATATATCTGTAAAGTGAAAATGAAAGAGGGTCATCATCTACGGGAGTTATTATCACCTTCCCCATGCCCTTATCATAATTCCATACTGATTCACCATCCGAAATGATGTGCCGGGAATTCAACTCAATTCTGTAATGATTCTTTTTTTTGTAGAAAAAGGTTCCGCTGATTGAAGTTGGCTTCGACTGCCCTGCTAATTTAACCTCTTGCACAAATTCACTTTTAAGTGTTTGGACGGAATCAAATTTATTTTGAATATTTTTTAGGAGTGATTGACTTTGAGAGTCAATAACCATTAGTATCAATATTAAGAATATTCTGATTGTCATAGGCTGTTATATTACAGAGACTTTAAAATTGTTTCCAGTTCTTGTTCAGTTTCTACCTGAACAGTACGTGCTTTACTACCTTCGGATGGGCCAACGACGCCAGCTTCTTCAAGCTGGTCAACTATTCTGGCAGCACGCGAGTATCCGAGTTTAAGTCTCCTTTGAAGAAGCGAGACGGAACCCTGCTGGTGCCTTACAATAACCCTGGCAGCATCTTCAAACATTGGATCAAGATCACCAAGAAAGTTACCCTGCGAAGCTTGTTTTTTCTCATACATCGATGGAAGAAAATATCTCTTGGAAAAACCTTTCTGAACATAAATGTGATTAGTAATCGCTTCAACTTCATCTGTAGTAATAAATGCTGATTGAATTCTTATTGGTTTCGGCATCCCACCCGGTAAGAAGAGCATGTCCCCTTTACCCAGGAGTTGTTCTGCACCGTTCATATCCAATATTGTACGTGAATCAATTTTAGAGGCAACCTGAAATGCCATTCTACAACTGAAGTTAGCCTTAATAACACCTGTTATTACATTAACAGATGGTCTTTGTGTTGCAACTATAAGATGTATACCAACAGCCCTTGCAAGTTGAGCAAGCCGTGTAATAGGTTCTTCAACTTCTTTGCCTGCAGTTAGCATCAAGTCGGCAAGTTCATCAATAATAACTACAATGTATGGCAGCTTATGATGGACCATTTTCTCAGTATCCTTTGGCTTACGCTTAGGATTGGCCACCTTTTCGTTGTAATCAACTATATTACGAACACCAGCTTTTGCTAGTTTATCGTATCTTTTTTCCATCTCATACTCTACCGCTTTTAATGCAAGAAGAGCATTTGTAGGACTGGTGATTATTTCTTCATCAAGATCCGGTGACACAGCCAGAAAATGCTTGTTAAGTCTTTTGTAAAATGACAACTCAATTTTTTTCGGATCAATAATAACAAATTTAATATCCGACGGATGCTTGGCATAGATAAGACTGGTAATTATCATATTAATGCCGACACTTTTACCAGAGCCCGTTGAACCGGCAATCAGCATATGAGGCATAGTAGCCAAATCTGTAACATAAGTTTCGCCAGAGATGGTTTTACCTAGCGCCAATGGCAGCTGGTAATTATATTCATTAGTTTTTGAAATAACAGACTTTGCCGTGACCAAAGAGGCTTTAGCATTTGGAATTTCAACACCAATGGCGCTCTTGCCAGGGATTGGAGCTATAATACGAATACCTCTTGCTGCCAAAGCCAGGGCAATATCATTCTCTAAACTGACAATCTTGCTTATCTTAACACCGGGAGCTGGTACCAGTTCATACAGAGTGACAACAGGGCCAGGTGTAACTGATATATCTTCAATTACTATATCAAATAAGGCAAGTTTTTCTTTTAAAAGTTCTGCATTGCGTTTTAATTCAGCTTCCGGTATTTGAACGGATTGCCCGTTTCCTGAGGAAAGTAGTTCGTAAGTCGGACCTTCATATTTCAGTTTCTCTTCCCACTGTTCAGGATATGTAGATTCCAGAACAACATCTATTTGCGGCTCTTCATCATCATCCAGAACGACTTTTTTCTCTCCATCAATTTCAGGCTCTTCCAATTTTTCGTCAGTGAATGCAAGCGGATCAGTGTTCTTCTTGATTATCCTGATTTTAGTTTCCGGCTCCAGTTCAAGAACTGGCTCTTCAACATGGGGTAAATCACCAATAAAAGTATTATCAACCTCTTTCTTTCTCTTGCCAAGTTTTATAATCTTTTCGAGGTTGTCTTTCTTAGTTACTTCTTTTTCCGGATTTTCGGAATCAGCAAATAATTTGGATAATTTTTCTTTAATATACTCGACAATGCTTTCTATTTTGATATCGAAAGAGATAAATATGACAACAAATAGGAGGAAAAAAATAAATATAATACTGCCTAATCCACCAAATAATCTTCCCATCACAGAGCCAAAAAAAGCTCCAACTTTTCCGGATAATTCATTAACATCCTGTAGAACACCAAGTTCATAACGCAGCATACCAAAAAAGGAGGCTAGAATGACACCAATAGAAGTAAAGAAATTCGATAAGTGTACCGCAATTTTGAAATTTTCATTAAATGTAATTGAATAACCCCAGACGAACAGTATAACCGGGAATATTATTGAGAAATAACCGATAGTACTATTTATGAGGAAATAGGACATGTAAGCACCAAAAATACCAAGCCAGTTTGCAGTACTATCCGCCCGGTGGGCAAAGTCGGGGTCTGCTGAAAAAACCCTAAACATATCACTGGTATTGTAGGCTAAATTGGCTTCATCACTTCTGGTGTAAGAAAGAATACTTAGCAATATAAGAAGGGCAAGAACCGAAAGAAAAATACCTATCAGTTTTTTTTTCTTCTCCATTGAGACTAAGGGAATACTCTCAACATCATTAGTACTTTTCGTTTTCTTTTTTGCCATGTTGAGTTTTATTTACTCTTCTTTGTCGTTTTTAACTGGCTTTATTGTGCCAGCCTTAAAAAATGGAATAACAGTGCTGCTATTAACGAGCGCACAAAAATCCAAATCCTCACCCAATCCATTATCCATAAGAACCTTTCCATGTTCAGAATCAGATAACATTTGTCTGATGTCAGTACCAAATGTTTTATATAGCACAAGACTTGCTTTTCCGGCATCAGTAATTTCAACCGACTCACCTAATTGAGTAATTGACTCAATCAATTTACCGGCACAAACAGTATCTTCCATACAAAACATTCCATTAGAACCAGCGCATAATATCTGAACATCTTCTTTTAGTTGAAGCAGATACTCTGCAACTGCCTGTAGATTACTAAAGGCACACACAACTAAGTTTTCAGAGAATTTTGCCTTCACTATTGCCTTAGAACCATTTGTGGTAAAGTGGACAATAGATTTTCCGGAAACATTCTCCTCTGTATATTCCAGAGGAGAATTTCCTAACGTAAAACCATCAATTTTTTTTGTGTTTCTCTCACCACCAAGTATCGAAAGTCCACCAAAAGCATTAGCCGAACTTTTCATGGCAAATTCCATTGAACTAACAGGCACAACTTCTTTTGCCCCGTTTTCAAAAGCATTAACAATAACAGTGCTTGCTCTTAGAACGTCAATGACAACAGTAGTTTTTCCGGTAAAAAATAATTCATCCGCATTCAGCGGCGAAAGTAATACATTTATTTTCATCTTATTTTTTCACAAAAGGTAATTTAATAATTGATACAGGAATTTCTTTATCCCTGATTTTCCAGTTAACTGTTCCACCCTCATTTGCATATTCTTTCTTAACATATCCAAGTGCAACAGGCTTATCTAATACAGGACTAACTGTACCGCTTGTAATGTGACCAACGACTTCACCATTAACAGTAATTTCATACCCATGACGAGGGAAAGCACGTTTTTCATCTGTAATCATTGCTACTAACTTTCTGGTAACGCCTTCCTCTTTCACTTTTGATAAAACATCTTTGGCAATAAAATCACCTTCCTGCTTTAGTTTTGTAATCCAGCCTAAACCCGCTTCCAATGGATTTGTTGTCTTGTCTATGTCATTTCCATATAAACAATATCCCATCTCCAGACGCAAAGAGTCACGTGCGCCCAAACCTGTTGGTTGAATATCAAATTCTTTACCAGCTTCAAACACAGCATTCCAAACGTTTTCAGCATCTTGCTCATTACCTTTAAAATATAATTCGTAACCAACTTCACCAGTATATCCAGTTCTTGACAAAATCATATCAACACCAGCAACGTTAGCTTTAATGAAGTGATAGTATTCCATTTCAACAGTAGTTTCAGTTAACTTTTGGATAACAGCAGTAGAGTTGGGTCCCTGAACCGCTAATAGTGAATACTCATCACTCTCATCAACTAATTCTACACCAAATTTGTTGTTTTCATTCATCCAGGCAAAATCTTTTTCAAGATTTGAAGCATTAACAACTAACATAAATTCTGTATCAGAAACTTTGTAAACCAGTAAATCATCAACAATACCACCATCAGGGTAGCACATCGCGGAATATTGAACACGACCATTAAATAATTTTGATGCATCGTTTACTGTAATACTTTGAACAAAATCCAAAGCTTTTTCACCTCTAACAAACACTTCTCCCATATGCGAAACATCAAAAACACCAACTGATTCTCTAACTACTTTGTGCTCAGCAATAATTGAAGTATATACAACCGGCATTTCATATCCGGCAAAATCTACTAATTTAGCTCCGAGCTTCTCGTGAACCCTATTAAATTTAGTTTTTTTCATAATTCCTACTCACTTATTTTTTTCCAGTCATTTAAGAATGTCTCCAAACCACTATCTGTTAACGGATGTTTGAACAATTTTTCAAGAACACTGAAAGGAATTGTAGCAACATCTGCACCCATCATAGCAGATTCAATTAGATGCAATGGAGAACGAACACTTGCGACCAACACCTGTGTTGTAAATCCATAATTTTCATATATAGTAACAATCTGTTCAATCAGGTCTAAACCATCATGACTGATATCATCAAGTCTACCCACAAAAGGACTAATATAAGTAGCGCCTGCTTTTGCGGCCAAAAGCGCCTGAGCTGCCGTAAAACATAATGTTACATTAGTTTTAATTCCCTCTTCAGTAAGAGTTTTAACAGCTCTTAGTCCTTCTTTAATTAAAGGAACCTTTACAACAATATTTTCATGAATTTTAACCAATTCTCTGGCTTCTTTAAGCATACCTTCGTAATCAGTAGCAACAACTTCTGCACTAATAGGTCCATCAACAATTTGTACAATCTCTTTTAGCAGTTCAATAAAATCACCACCTTCTCTTGCAACCAAGGATGGATTAGTTGTAACACCATCTAACAAGCCCCATTCAGCAGCTTTTTTAATTTCTTCAATGTTCGCAGTATCAATAAAAAATTTCATTAATCAACCTCTATATCTGTTTTATTAAATGCTAATACTCAAATTTACATATTTTTTCCCTTATTTTAGGGAAAGGACTAAAATTATTTTACTTGCAAATTGTTTAATATCACAATGCAATATTAGTTGTATTCATCAGTCAGGTTTTCACCTGTTTTAGTAGCTATTATTTTGAATTTCTGAGGACTCATCTTCAGATCTTCTAAAAGCCTTAATCTGACAAAGTATTTATACTGCATTTTAGTTAAGTTGGAAATCCAGCCTTCCTTAAATTTAGATCCCAAAGTAGGATGAACATTCAAAGTAAGTGATTTATGTCTTCCTGAAGATCTATACCTTTTCATCCATTCTTCAATTTCATGAAGAAGGTTGGATTGTTTTGTAAGCATTCCAGTCCCAAGACAATACGGGCAGACTTCCGTCATTGACTGGAGAATATTTTCACGAACTCTCTGCCTTGTAATCTGTATTATTCCAAAGTCTGTCATGGGCAGAAGGGCAATTTTAGCACGGTCTTTTTTAAATTCTTTCTTAAGTTCGTCGTATATCTTTTTTCGGTTTTTGTCTTCTTCAAGATCGATAAAATCGATGACAATTAATCCGCCAATATCACGTAATCTCAATTGTCTAACAATTTCGCGCGAAGCCTCAAGGTCTGTTTTTAGCGAATTAAGTTCCTGCTCCTTTTTGGCCGCGTATCTTCCACTATTAACATCAACTACGTGCATTGCCTCGGTATGTTCTATTACAATATGACCACCGGATGGGAGAGGAACTTTCCTTCCCAAAAGCGCTCTAATCTGCTCTTCTACATTAAATACTTCGAAAATTGATTCGTTGTCTTTGTAGTACTCAATTTTATCAGTCAATTCGGGTTGAATAAACTGGACATAATTTCTAATTTCCTTGTAAAGCTTTTTACTATCCACAAATACTTTAGAAACATCCGGTGTAAACAAATCTCTGATTACACTGATAGTTGTACTTAGATCTTTGAAAAGCAACTCTGGTGGAGAACTACTCTTTGCAGAGCTTTCCAGGTCTTCCCATTGCTTTACTAAATATTTCAGATCACCAGCAAGAGCTTTTTCTTCCTGATCCATAGCGGCTGTTCTAATAATTAGTCCGCAATTGCTCGGGAGTATGCCACGGGCTATACGGCGCAGTCTACGTCTTTCCTTGAAATCTGAAATTTTCTTCGAAATTCCAATTTTATTGTCGTAGGGTAAAAGCACACAGAAACGTCCGGGTAAAGATACCGAAGAGGAAACTCTAACTCCCTTGTCTTTTACAGGCTCTTTAAGAATTTGAACAAGTAATTCCTGTCCCTTGTGAAGCTTAGGAATAGAGGACTGACCTTTCTGCTTAGAATCACGATCGCTCCTGTTTTGTTGCTTAGGCTCTTCCTGTACATCATCCGAGTCATCACTATCATCATCGTCAAAAATGCCTTGAAGTGCTTCTGTTTTTTCTCCAATGTCGGAAAAGTGAAGAAATGCATCGTGTTTAAGCCCAATGTCAATAAATGCCGCACGAATTCCGGGGAGTACTCTTGCTACTTTACCCAGGTAAATGTCACCCACCATTCGGCGTTTTTCGGGATGATCAACAAAAAAGTCGACCAAATTGCTATCTTCAATGATAGCTACTCTGCTTTGTGAAGCAGAAGAATTAATAATAATCTCTTTAACCATAATAAACTCTCTTAGCCTTTTTTGTTATTTGACTTCGATGCATCATAATCGGCATCAGGTAACCAGAAAAGGACTTTTACTAAAAATTTTCTTTTAATTTCATCAAAATTTTCATTTTCAAATTCACCCCTAAGGATTTTTTCAGCATGTTCCTGAACATATTCCCTAAGTGTGCTATATTTATTTATTGAAAATACATCTTCTAATATTTTACTAATTCCGTTAAACTCTCTAAAGTACCAAACAAAATTCTTTTTGGCATGACCAAGAGCAACAAACTCACCTTTTTCACTTTCAAGGTAATCCAAATGCCTTAAGGCAACTTCCGCTACCTCTTTAACATCAGAAACCCCCGGATCAATTCCAGTTTCCATCAATTTATTAAATCTGGAAAAAATAAAAGGAGTTCCTAAAGCTCCTCTGGCTATCATAACACTATCACAACCAGTCTGCTCAATCATGTTTTTTGCATCAGTTGGGGTAAAAACAGAACCATTTCCAACTAAAGGAATAGAAATTGCCTTTTTAATGCTTGCAAGATCTTTCCAATTGGCTGGTTCATAGTACTTTTCTTTGCGGGTTCTGGTGTGAACAATTAGCAGGGATGCGCCGTTTTCTTCAACAACTCGAGCATTTTCTAGAATATTAATATTTTTTTCGTCTCTTCCGAGTCGAATTTTAACAGAAATGGGAATCCCTCCTGAGGAATTCACCATTGACTTGACAATTTCGCCAAGTAAAATTTTGTTATCGAGTATGCATGCGCCAAAATTGTGCTTTGTTACTTTATCAATAGGGCAACCACTGTTTATATCAATAATATCGGGTTTGTACTTTGCAATTTCTTTAACAGCTTCACCGATTATTCCCGGATCACTACCCAATATTTGAACACCAAGAGGTTTTTCCCGCTTATCAAATGCAAGTAATTTGAGTTGATCAAAGTTTCCTTCAATAACTCCTTTTGCACTGATCATTTGTGTATAAGTTAAGCCAGCACCCTGTTCTTTACAAATCTTTCTAAAAGAACTATCAGAGATATCGGCCATTGGGGCAAGTAACAATTTATGCCCCAGATCCAAATCACCGATTTTCATAAATATCTATTATAAATGCTGAATAAGTAATTATTCAGCATTTTCCTTTGAATTATTATCTTCAGTTTTCTCTCCATCAGCTGGAGCAGTTTTATTTTCTTCAGGTTTGTCAAGTAAAGCTTTTCTTGATAAACTGAATTTGCCATTTTCAATTTTTAGCAATTTCACTTTTACCATTTCGCCTTCTTTCAATACATCTGTCACATTTTTCACTCTAGTATGATCAATTTGAGAGATGTGTAACAAGCCCTGAGTATTTGGAATGATTTCAACGAAAGCTCCAAATTCAGTAATCTTCATTATTTTGCCTTCGTAAACTCTTCCTTCAACAGGTTCTTCAACCAGACCTTTAATGTACTCTTTAGCTTTTCTAGCCATTGCAGCGTCCTGACCAGAGATATTAACAGTACCGTCTTCTTCGATGTTAATTTCTACACCAAATTCTTTTTGAATACCCTGAATAACCTTGCCACCTGGGCCAATAAGAGTACCAATCTTTTCAGGATTGATCATAGCACTGAGCATTGTTGGAGCATATTTTGAAAGTTGTTCTTTAGGTTTCTCAATTGCTTTGCTCATTTCACCAAGAATATGAAGTCTGCCCTCTTTAGCTTGCATTAAGGCTTTTTCCATTATCTCATAAGAGATGCCCTGGATTTTAATATCCATCTGAAGGCCGGTAATACCATCAGTAGAACCTGCAACTTTAAAGTCCATGTCGCCAAGGTGATCTTCGTTTCCAAGAATATCGGAAAGAACTGCAAATTCGTCACCTTCTTTAACGAGACCCATTGCTATACCAGCAATAGCACACTTAACAGGAACACCACCGTCCATCATTGCTAATGAACCTGAGCAAACAGTAGCCATAGAAGAAGAACCGTTAGACTCAAGGATATCTGAATTAAGTCTGATAACATAAGGGAAAATATCAGTTGCCGGAAGAATGTACTTTAATGATCTTTCAGCCAAATTCCCGTGTCCAATTTCTCTTCTGCCTACGCCGGAATATCTTCCGGTTTCGCCAACTGAGAATGGTGGGAAATTGTAGTGAAGCATAAAGCGTTTTCTGTACTCTTCATGCATACCATCAACTATCTGCTCATCGCGCTTGTTACCCAGTGTCATAGTCATTAAACTCTGTGTTTCACCACGAGTAAATAATGCCGAAGCGTGAGTACGAGGTAAAGTGTTAAGGTCTATTGATATAGGTCTTACCTGAGTAAGATTTCTACCATCTAGTCTTATTCCTACCTTAAGAATTCTTTCACGCATCAAATCTTTTTCGATATCGTGAATGATGTTTTTAATTTCGCCTTCCTGCTCAGGATATTTTTCAGCTAGCGCCTCGATAACTTCAACAGTAACTTCTTTATTCTTAGCATATCTTTCTTCTTTTGCTAATACAGAATCAACTATGCCTCTGAATTTTTCCAAAGCCAGGGCGTAAACATCTTTTTTTAGATCTTCATTAACTTCTTTTGCAGGAACTTCAATTTTAGCTTTCCCACATTCTTCACGGAGTTCGTGCTGAAGTTTAATAATTCTCTTAATTTCACCATGAGCAAATTTTAAGGCTTCAAGAAGATCAGTTTCGCCAACTTCTTTTGACTCACCTTCAACCATCATGATTGAGCTTTCAGTACCAGCAACTACTAACTCAATGTCGCAGGTTTCCAATTGCTGCATGGTAGGATTAACAATAAACTGTCCCTCAAGTCTGCCGACTCTTATCTGACCAATTGGCTCCAGTAAAGGCAGATCGGAAATTGTTAATGCCGCAGAGGCACCAATAGCAGCCAAAACATCAGGGTCATTTTCATTATCATAAGAGTACACAAAAGCCGCAATCTGAGTATCATTCTGATATTCTTTTGGGAATAATGGTCTTAGAGGTCTGTCTATTAATCTGGAGCTTAAAATTTCCTTCTCAGAAGGTCTACTTTCTCTTTTGATAAATCCACCAGGAAATTTACCAGCAGCAAACATTCTTTCTCTGTATTCAACAGACAGAGGGAAAAAATCAATGTCTTTGCGTGCTTCACTTGAAGCAACTGCAGTAACGAGAACCATTGTATCGCCATAACGGACCATAACCGCACCGTTTGACTGCTTCGCGTATCTGCCTGTTTCTATGGATAAGGTTTTGCCGCCTAGCTCCATTTCTTTTGTAATCATCATTTAAACCGCCTTTTACTTTCTAATCTTAAGTTCTTTGATAATAGCGCGATATCTTTCAATTCCATTCGCCATTAAATAATCTAACAATCTTCTTCTCTTACCTACCATCATCATTAAACCGCGTCTTGATGCATGGTCTTTTTTATGTTCGCCAAAGTGCGATGTTAGTTGATTTATCCTTGCTGTCAATAAAGCTATTTGAACTTCCGCTTTTCCACTATCGTTCGCATCTTTACCGAATTTTGTAACTATTTCCAATTTTTCATCTTTTGTTAAAGGCATTTCTGACTCCATGTTATGTTTTTCAATATAACCCCAGTTTCCACCGAAGTTAATTAGTTTTTAAAAATTCATTTGCTTCATCTATATCTTTTTTAATCTGTTTTATAAGATCTTCTTTACTAGAAAATTTAATTTCATCTCTAATTCGAGACAAGAAATTCACGTTTATTCTACTTTGATACAAATCCCTGTTTAATTCAAACAAATGTACTTCAATAACCGTTTCAACTGAGTCTCCAAAAGTTGGTCGTGAACCGACGTTGAGAACCCCATTAAACTTATCTCCATCCAGAGAACATTCTACAATATATACGCCATCTTTAGGAATAAGCTTGTTTTCATCAACTGGCTTTACATTTGCAGTCGGAAATCCAAGATCCCGACCTCTCTGAGCACCCGGAACAACAACTCCGGCAAGTGAATAAGGCCTTGCCAGATAAAAATTGGCATTTTCCAAATCACCCGCGAGTAAAGCATTTCTTATCTTAGTACTACTAACTGTCTCGCTATTAATTTTGACGGCTGGTACAGTTGTTACAGTAAAGTTGTACTTTTGGCTAAAGCTATTAAGATATGCCCCATCACCTTTACGATCTTTTCCAAATTTATGATCGTAACCAATAACTATATGATTTGGATTAAGCTTTTGTATCAAATATTTTTCAATGAACTCTTCAGCATTAAGCTGAGAAAATTTTTCGGTAAAATTTACAACTACAATATTTTCAATTCCGTAAGTTTCAAGTACTTCAGCCTTTTCTTCAAGCGTTGTAAGTATCTTTATTTTATAACCCTCAGATACAACAGTTCTTGGATGCGGTTCAAAAGTAACCAGAACACTTTTATGTTTTCCATTATCTGATAAAGTGTTAACCGTTCTTAATAAATCGGAATGTCCTATATGCACACCATCAAACGTTCCAATAGTTACAACAGTCTTTATATCTTTATCTATTTCAGGAAATTCTGTAAATATCTTCATTAGTCTATAAACTAAAATAAATTCGCTAATCGGCTTCTAGAGGACGAGAATATTTTTTTTGAAATTCATCGATAGTGAAAGCATCAGAGACATCAAATTCACCTATTTTCTCTCGTCTTAACTTACTTAAGTAACCACCACAATTAAGTTTAGTACCCAGGTCATCGGCAAGAGTTCGAATATAGGTTCCTTTCGAGCATTCAACAACAAAATGAACATCAGGCAATTCAATTTTCTCTATGTCAAATTTGTAAATCTCAACTTCCCGCGGCATTCTCTCAATCTCAATTCCATTTCTGGCATACTTGTAAAGACGTTTGCCTTTAACTTTTAGAGCCGAATACATAGGAGGAGTCTGCAATATTTTACCTAAGAACGAATTTCGGGATTCAAGTATCATGCTTTCGCTAATACCATCAATGCCCTTTTCTTCAATAAACTCGCCTTCACTATCCAACGAAGCTGTTCTCTTACCCAGAGTAATAACTCCGGAATATGTTTTTCTGAGATCCTGAAAGCTGGAAATTTCTTTCGTCTTCTTTCCTGTACATAATATCAATAAACCGGTGGCAAGAGGATCGAGAGTGCCGGCATGACCTACTTTTTTAACATTTACTGTTTTTCGAATTTTGTAAACAGCGTTAAAGGAAGTAAAACCTATCCCCTTATCAATTAAAATAATCTCACCCGAAGCAAAATCAGGTTCTAATAAATCATTCTGATTCTTTGCTATCATTTTCGTGAATTTGTTTAAACAAATTCTCCATCTTTTCTACATAATCGGGTGTATCATCAACATAAAAAAACAATTCAGGTACAAACCTTAGTTTAATCCGTTTTGCAAGTTCCGATCGAATCATACCTTTAATTTTTTCAATTCTATCCATGGTGGTTTTTCGGTTTTCTTTATCAAATGTAGAAAGATAAATCTTGGCCTGCTTAAGGTCAGGACTTACCTTTACATTAGTAACTGTAACCAACCCAATTCTACCATCTTGAATCTTGTGAAGAAATATCAGACTTATTTCTTCTTTTATTAAACTTGCTACTTTATCTGTTCTAATTCCCATTAGTCAAGCTTCTTCTTAGTCTCAATCAATTTATAACTTTCTATAATATCGCCAACCTTAATGTCATTAAAATTAGTAATATTAAGTCCGCATTCATACCCGGCGTCAACATCTTTAACGTCATCCTTAAATCTTCTCAATTGTGATAGCTCACCTTCGTAAATAACTATTCCGTCTCTGAATAAACGAATCTTTCCGTGTCTGGTAATTTTACCTTCCTGAACATAGCAACCGGCAACAGTACCAATTTTAGGCACTTTGAATATTTCGCGAACTTCAACTGTGGCAACTGCTTCTTCTGATACAATTGGTGAAAGCATACCTTCGAGAGCAGATTTCACCTCTGCAATAGCATCATAAATTACATTATAAAGTCTGATATCAACTTTTTCAACTTCTGCCAGTTTTCTGGCGTTCGTATTAGGACGAACATGGAAGCCAATAATAATTGCTCCCGATGCTGCAGCAAGAAGAACATCACTTTCTGAAATTGCGCCAACAGCCCTGCTAATTACTTTAACCTGAACTTCTTCGTTAGATAACTTCATTAACGAGTCAGCCAGGGCTTCCACAGAACCATCCACATCACCTTTAACTAATAGTGGCAATTCTTTTAAGCCGCCTCTGCTAATTTGACTAGCAATTTCGTCAAGCGTTATTAGTTTAACCTGACGATGATCCTGCTCACGTTTAAGTTGCTGACGCTTAAGGGATACATCTCTGGCTTCACGCTCAGAATCGACAACAATAAAACTATCACCAGCCTGAGGTGAGGATTCAAATCCAAGAACAAGAACTGGCATTGCCGGCCCTGCAGATTCAATTTTATTGTTTCTTTCATCAAACATCGCTCGAACTCGTCCCTGGAAATTACCAGCAACAAAAGGATCGCCGATGTGCATAGTACCTTTTTCAATAAGGATAGTAGCAGTAACACCTCTACCCGGCTCAAGTTTGGATTCAATTACAGCACCGCGTGCTTTCCTGTCAGCGTTTGCTTTCAGATCAAGCATTTCAGCTTCAAGAAGTATTTTTTCCAACAAGACGTCAATATTGAGTCCCTGTTTTGCTGATACTTCTACGCACTGATATTTACCACCCCATTCTTCAACAAGAACATTTCTATCGGCTAATTGCTGACGAATTCGTTCTACGTTGGAGCCTGGTTTATCAATTTTATTTATCGCGATTATTATTGGCACATTGGCAGCCTTTGCGTGGTTGATTGCCTCGATTGTCTGAGGCATTACAGCATCATCTGCCGCAACAATCAACACAACAATATCCGTTACCTTTGCACCTCTGGCACGCATAGCAGTAAATGCCTCGTGACCAGGCGTATCTAAAAATGTAATGTATTTTTTACTATCAGTTTCAACCTGATAAGCACCAATATGCTGAGTAATACCGCCCGATTCACCGGCTACAACATTTGCCCGACGAATATAATCAAGTAAAGAAGTTTTACCGTGATCAACGTGTCCCATAATAGTTACAACAGGAGGACGTGATGTTAATGTTTCAGTTGCATCTTCGGAATCTTCAAGGGCATCTACTACGTATTCTTCTTCAAGTTCAACCTCAAAACCAAAATCATCAGCGATTAAAGTTATAGTTTCAAAATCGAGTCTTTGATTGATGGATACCATTAAGCCTAAACCGATACATTTGGATATTACCTCGGCAACAGTCACGTTCATGATATTTGCTAATTCACTTACAGCAATAAACTCATTAACTTTAATTATTGTGCTTTCTATAGCTTTTTGTTCTTCAATTTTTTCCTGAATCTCAGCTTTTTCTTTTCTCTTTTTCTTACGCACATTCGCTCTATCGGCAGCGCCTGAATCATCCATACTTAACATTGTTCTTTTAATTGCCGCATCAACTTCGCGTTTGTCAACTTCTAATTTTTTGCCTTTTTTCTTTTTCTTAGCTGCAATTTCATCAAGTGTTTCGGCTTTGCCCGGCTTCTTCTTAGCCTTCATTTTCTTTTTCTTTCTCTTTGCGGCATCGGACGAATCATCATCCACAGGTTTCTGACCAGTTACAGGCTTTTCTTCAACTCTTATAGGTTTTCCGTCTTTATCCATACGAGGTTTTCCCGGTCTGCTTGAAGCATCAGACCTGCGATCATCTTTTTTAACTTCCTCGTTTTTAGGTTTTCTTTTGCCACCAAGTTCAACTTTACCAAGAATTTTCAAACCACGCTGCTTAGTATCAATCTCCAATTCAGCTTTTGTTCTGAAAACTTCAACTTTCTCATCTTCAGGTTTTACTAACTCAGCAACTTCGGCAGCTTCTTCGGGCTTGCCAAGATCCACATTAGCAGTTTGCATATCCACAGCTGCTTCGGGAACTGATTCTTCAACAGATTCTGCCGGGGCTTCTTCCACCTGTTCATCAGATAATTCCACTGTATCTGTAGTAACAGTTTCTTCATCTTCTGTCTCAGGTACCTTTTCGACTTCTTCAGTAACCGCTTGTATTGGTTCAGCTTCCTCCGTCGTTTTGACTTCAGGAGTATCTGCTGCTACGGATTCTTCAACATTCTCTTCATCCGATTTTTCGCCACGCTTTTTTTGGAATTCTGAGATCTTTCTGTAATGAATTTCAGCTTTTTCAATATCTTTTTTGAAATGATCGTTTATGTCTGCTATCATTTCATCAGAAAGAAGAGTCATATGAGATTTAATTTCATAATCTTTTTTGGATAAGAATTCCATTACAGATTCGGTCGATAAGTTATATTCGGATGCGAACTTATAAAGTCTTATTTTTTTTGGCTTATCTGGCATATTCGAAGTACCTGCTAATTTTAATTTTTATTTTAATCTTCTTCTTCAAATTGATTTTTAATTGTATCAATAATTACTTTTGCTTTTTCTTCGTCAAGCCCTTCAATTTCTTTTAGTTTTTCAACGCCTGCTGTTAATACTTCAACTGCAGTATCAAAACGGTTATTGATAAGCAAATCAACTATTTCGGCACCAATTTCTTCTCTAAGATCGATCAATTCGATGTCATCTTCATACTCTTCAAAAGGTTTCTCTTCTCTTATAACGTCAATATGATATCCGGTTAACTTCATCGCAAGACGAATATTAACACCATTACGACCAACAATCAGTGAAACCTGATCACTGTCAGCAGTAACAGTACATTTTTCTTCATCTTCATCAATTTCAATTTGCTTCAACTTAGCCGGGGCTAAAGCTCTCTGTATGAACACGATGGGATCATCTGAGTAGTTGATAACATCAATGTTCTCATTGTTAAGTTCTCTAACAATAGCATGAATTCTAACACCCTTCATACCAACACAGGCGCCAACGGCATCTATTCTTGAGTCACTTGATTCAACCGCAACTTTTGCTCTTTCGCCCGGTTCACGAGCTATTTTCATTATTTCAATAACACCGTCATAAATTTCCGGAATTTCAATTTCGAACAAACGGCGTAAGAACATGTTATCGGCACGCGAAACTATAATTATTGGGCCATTAGGTGTCTTACGAACTTCTTTAACTATGGCACGAACAGTATCACCCTTTCTGTATTTCTCACGGGGTATCTGTTCCATCCTAGGCAGCAGCAATTCATTCTTGTTATGATTAACAAGAACGTCATTTCTGCGAACCTGATATATATCACCAACAACAATTTCACCTTCAAGTTCGGTGTACTCATTGTAGATAAGTTCTTTTTCAATTTCACGTATACGCTGGTTAAGACTTTGACGAGCAAGATTAATAAGTCTTCTGCCAAACGAAGCTAAACTAAGAGGCTCAACAAAATCTTCACCTACTTCAAGTTCATCATCATTTCCACGTGCATTCACTTCGTCAATTGAAATTTCCAGATTTGGATCTTCAACTTCATCAACGATCACTCTTTCAAGGAAAATTTCAATATCTCCTTTGTCCATATTTACGATAACATCATAGTTTGCTTCAAGTCCGTACTTTTTCTTTACGAGCAAACCAAAAATATCTTCGATAATTCCAGCAAGAACGTCTTTGTCTACGTTCTTCTCACGCACCATTTGCGAAAAGGAATCTACGATTTCGGTGTTCATAGCCTAGGCCTCCAATGTCAGAAACTAATTAAAACTTTTGCTTTTACTATTACTTCGAAATCAACAACCAGTTCAGTATCACCAGAAGAAAACCACAATTTACTACCATCTATTTTTGTAAGTTTTCCCTTAAATCTTTTTGTTACCTCATTTTCACTGTACTTTAGGTCAAACTGCCGACCGATATGCTTAGTGTATTGAGGGAGAAATATTAAGGGTCTACTGACGCCAGGAGATGAAACTTCTAACCTGTATTTGGATTGGATGAGGTTTTCTTCTTCAATTCTTTCATCAAGTAATCGACTTACTTTTGCACAATCATCAGATGTGACTGCAGCCTCATTATCAATAAATATTTCAACTATACGGTTTCGACTGTCCCCTCTATCAATAATATCAATGAGGAAAAAGCCAAGATCATCTGTGATTTCTTTTGTAACAGCTAATATTTTATCATTCATTTGATTCATATAAATAAAAAACGCCCTCAACGGGGCGAATCAGAATTATAAATTTAACTATATTGAACTCAATTAGCAAGTCGGGAAAAAATAAACAATATATAATGTGCCCTTAGGATTTTCCTGCCTTAGCAGGGGTTTTCAGTATGATAAATCTTGTAGAACTTACAGCTTTTAACATATTCTTAAAACAACTGTAGATATAAATTACCGTTAGTCTGCTTCATTGGCAATAGATAAATTTAGTTTTCCATAGATATTTTTTGATGACAAAATTGACAATCCTACCCCGCGCGATATCATGAAAAGTGTCAGAGCTATCCATAAGCCATGATTTCCCCAAATCGGAGTAAGAAAGTAAAATGGCAAAAGGAAAAAGATTAAAGTAGAAACAACCATGGCGTTTCTCATTGGGGCCGTTGATGTGGCTCCGATATAAACCCCGTCCCAGATAAAACAAACTGCATTTATTGGGGGAGAAACAATAACGTATATGATAAAAACAAGAGCAGAAGAAATAACCTCTGGCTTATCAGTGAATATTCTTAGAATAGGTTCCTGAAAGAGTAAATATACCAGAGATGTAATTAATGCAAAACCCAGAGCCCAGATAAAAGAGTATTTGATAACCTGCTTAAGTTTACCCGGATTACCTGCACCAATGTACTTACCAACAAGACTTTCGGCTGCAAAAGCAAACCCATCAACACCGTAGGCAAGAAACATCCAGAGTTGCATGAGTATCGTATTCACTGCCAGGAGATTCTCGCCAAACTCTGCCGACTTGGCAGTAAAGAAGGTAAAGGCAAATACTAAAGCCAGAGTACGAATAAATATATCCAGGTTAACAGTAAAAAATTCCTTTGCTTTCTTAAAATCAAATATTCTCTTTAAATCGAAACTTGGGATGTAATCAGAGTATTTTCTCCTGAACAAAACAATAGCCAGAATAATACCTGAATATTGTGCAATTACTGTCCCGAGCGCAACGCCTTCGGACTTCATTCCAAACTGGTAAATGAAAAGAAGGTTAAGAATAACATTTACAACATTTATAAAGATGGCAAGTATCATGGGGTATTTTGCATTTTGCATACCTAAAAACCACCCGTGGAAGGCATACAAACCGAGGGTGGCCGGAGCTGCATAAATTCTTATGTCAAAATACTGTCGGGCAAATAGCTCGACCTCCGTGGTTCCATCCACCAAATAAAAGCTCAAGTCGCCTATCCAACTCTGAAAAGCAACAAGTCCAAGCGCCGAGACAGCTGCCACCACAGCGGCACGGCCTAACACGCTGGCTGTTTCCACCCTGTTCTTCGCGCCATGTGCCTGGGCTGTCATGCCGGTTGTACCCATACGCAGGAATCCAAAAGCCCAGTAAATAAAATTGAAAATCATTGACCCAATTGCGATAGCCCCCAGATAAGAGACCTTGTCAAGATGCCCCACAACTGCGGTGTCAACCGCGCTTAGCATTGGAATGGCAAGATTACTGAGTATGTTAGGAATCGCGAGATTCAGAATTTTTTTGTTCATGGAGAAAGCACATTCTGATCGAATTGAAAAATGGAAAGATAAGCCTTGGTTGTCACCTTCGCAACAGACAGGTGGTTCCCGCGGCACGACAGGCTTGCCAGCCTTCGGATGGGTCATGACGCCCGGGTTGTCGTGGTTTTATTTCAACAAAATCATTTTGCGCTGCTGCGAATAATCCCCAACCTTCAGCTCATAAAAATATACACCTGTAGAAAGATTGGTGCCATCAAAATCCACTTCGTAAGTTCCGGCTGGTTTGTGTTCATCAACCAAAACAGATATCACGGAGCCTAACAGATCATAAACTTTTAAGGTTACATTTGTCACATCGACTCCGCTCGGTATGATATATTTTATCTTTGATTTTGGGTTAAAGGGGTTTGGGTAATTTTGGTACAGCTTGATTTCTGTTGGTAATTCATCTACTTTTTCTGTTGATGTCACTGATCCATAATCTTCAAGAACTTTACGGGCTGTTTCTTTTAGTTCGGCTACTGCATCGAGATGTCCTACTCCTTCTCTGCCGCCTGCAGCTATTTGAGCAATAATTACTTCTTGTGTATCACCAATTGCAATATCAAATGGCCCAGCTGACATAAACATCCTTCTCTCTTTAGCAGGTTTAACAAGTCCATCAATAAAACCTAATCCAGATATTGGATCTCCACTTAAAACGTAGCGAGTTCTACCGCCCCCAAATTCTTCCGGAATAGGATGATACTCGCCTGAGGAATTAATTCTGCCCCTTGCAATATTATACCAATAAAGTGTTCCAGTTGAATAATTATCCATATCTGGATCACCATATATTCCACCATCTTCGTTGAGAAAGTAAAAGAAGCTAAACATTCTCTGGTTCTTAAATCCATTTACTTCTCTATTCATAAATTGAGCAACGTCAGTTGGATCAGATTCTTTTATTGGACCTTGGAGAAAGGTAAATCCTACTGCTGGCGGCTGAGATTCATATTTGGTATCAAATTCATCCGCATTATAAGCAAACTCCGAATTCAATAGGGTATCGCAACCAACAAAATCATCTGCTGCATTGCCAATATCCGGATCACTGAATATTCCGATAAAACAATCTGTATAGTTTTTATCATGCCTATTTATTAATAGATATCTTTTAAACACAACATTATCTAAATATCCCTCACCTTTCTCATTCCAGATAGTTACTTGTACTTCAAAATTTGTTGGACGTGACCCGTAAAATCTAAGTACTTCTTCATCATAAAAATCATTAGCAATAAACCATATAGACTGCTCAGATCCTTTCATTCCTGGAATGTCTATTTCCGGACTGTACACACCATCGCCATTAATATCTTGAAAGGGTGCTCCTTTTTCAATTGGCCAATCTTGTTTATCTCTCATGTATAAATGATCTAGCTCAATTGGAGAAAGACCTAGATCATTGGCTTCATCAGTCAATTCCTCTATACTTTCATAATTTCTGACTCGAAAAATATGTTTCAATGAATCATCTGATGTTTGGATACTACCATTTTCAAATATTTCCCCTGGAGATAATGAGGTTGTGAATGCTGTTCCACCCATTCTTACTTCATCACTACCATATTTTCCTATCCAGAATAATCCAGATCGCTTGAAGCAGTATTTGTTTCCATATTTTGGGAATTCAAATCCAGCCGAGGCAGTATCAGGGCGAATGTCAGCCCTACCATCATTATAAATGTATGTGGCGATATTATTGATATTGAACATAGTATACGTTTCGCCGAATACTTCTTCTCTTTGCTGAGCGTTGATTGACCCTGCGACGAGAGATAATAAGAGTGACAGAAATAACATTTTTGATAGTTTCACTTTATACCCCATTAGATGCCGGATCAAGTCCGGCATGACAGTCATATATCATCTTATTTCAACAAAATCATTTTGCGCTGCTGTGAATGGTCCCCAACCCTCAGCTCATAAAAGTATATCCCGCTTGATAGATTTTCACCATCGAACTCAACTTCGTAAGTTCCGGCTGGTTTGTCTTCATCCACAAGTGAGGTGATGATTTTTCCGAGCAGGTCATAAACAACCAGCTCAACTTTACCAGATTTTACTATTTGATATTTTATCTTTGACTTAGGATTAAAAGGGTTTGGGTAGTTTTGATATAATTTTATTTCTGTTGGTAATTCCTCCGTCTTTTCGGTTGAAACTACCTGTCCATAATCTTCAAGTACTTGTCGCGCTGTTTCTTTTAGTTCGGCTACTGCTTCCAGGTGCCCGATTCCAGTTCTGCCACCTGCTGCTATTTGGGCTAATATTATTTCTTCTGATTCACCGGGAGCCAGGTTGAATGGCCCGGTTGATGTTAAGAAATACCTGTCACTTGTCGGGTCAATATAAACTCCGTCTATCCATCCTGTGCCAGTAACCGGGTCACCGGGAGCTCTGAATTTTGTATGACCTCCACCGAGTTCATCTGGAATTTTAATATATTCACCGGTTAACATTTTACCCTGCATATAATTATAAGTGTCAATAGCACCTTGATACTCATCCAAATGTGGGCAACTATACTCAAATGTAGAAGTACTGCATAGCCAATAAACAAAAGATGTCATTCCTTTATACTTGCCTTCAATCTTTGCACCTTTCAAAAAAACAAATCCTATAGCTGGAGGATTATTATTATAAGAATAATCAGTTTCATACCCATTATAAGCGTAAGCCATGTGCAGACTTGTATCGCAACCTGCAAAATCATCACCGGCATTACCAATATCAGGATCAACATACTGTGAAAAATACATATCTGTAATTTCTTTGGAGCCCTTATTTGTTAGGATGAATTTCTTAAAAACAACATTATCCCGATATGTGCCATCATTATATCCCCAGACTGTAACCGTAACTTCCAAATCCAAAGGTGGTGACTGAAAAAGTGTACCTGCCACGGTAGAATCCGCTGCATTGGCTACATACCAGAGAGTCTGTGCCGCTCCGGCAATTCCCGGAACATCACCAGATACCTCATAAACTCCATTTAAATTATTATCCTGGAAAGGGGCTCCATGCTCAGAGGGCCATGAGTTCCAATCGTTTTCGTATTCTTCTCTTAGCTTATTTACTGTTTTGTATTCATCCTTTTCTTCCTCAACAAAAGAAGCTGTTTTGTAATCAGGTCTTACCCTGTATATCCCGGTTGAATCCCAGGAACTCTCTAACCAGTTTTCACCAATTCCTCCAATAGAGATATTGTTCCCGGATAGTGAGCCGCAAACTGATAAAATGTTATCAACTTTTCCACCCACTAGAAACCCTGAAGTATAAATAGCATATTTATTTGATCCTTTTGGATATTGGAAACCTGCCATACCTCCATCAATATCGGCTTTTCCGTTACTATAAATAAATGTGGAAAGATTATTGATATTAAACTTTTTAAAGTTATTGAGCTCTGAATTGTTCTTGGAAAGAAAATCCTCTTTAAGGCATTGCGCAATAAGCAACTGAGAGGAAAGCAATAATCCAACAATCAAGTATGAAATCGGGGGACGTTTCATGATCTACTCCAAAAGTATTTTGAATTTCAACTAACAAAATAGCATAGTATCCCTTTATGTCAATAACCCATTTGGGTCATTGTTTGAGTATGGGGAAAATAGTGCCCTAAATGAGAAAGATTGAGTAAAAAGTCAGAAGTGAGAAGTGAGAATTAATGAATTTTCACTTTCCCCCCTTCGACTAGCTCAGGGCAGGCTTTTCATTTTTCACTTTAATCCGCCTTGGCTGTCACGTTCGCAACGTGACTGTGGATTCCCGCGTCACGACAGGGTCATGACGTCCGGGTTTGTTTTACTCCACAAGCATATTTCGTTTATTGTTTCATCTTCTGCTCTTCTTAGATGCTGAATCAAGTTCAGCATGACAATTGTTTGTCATCCCGAATTTATTTCGGGATCTCAATACCAGTCGGGAATTATTTTTTCAGGAATAATCGCCAGTTTCAAAATTTTTGTTTCACCTAATTCTGGCATTTCAATGTATGCTATGTATATCCCTCCGGGAACCAGGATGTTGAATTCGTTCATCAAATCCCATCGCTGGAACTGATCCGGTTCATTCTTGTAAATTGTTTTTACCAACTGCCCCGCAAGGTTGAATATTTTTATGGTTGCCTGTTCCGGCAGGTGGCTGAATGTTACGTAACGTTGATACTTGTTCACCTCGTTCGGGTTAGCTCCATAGTATGGATTCGGGAAGACGTTGATTTTTTCAATGTCTGATCCCGCATTCTCACCGACTGTTACTGTGATGTAGGTTGGGTCACTTTCAAAGGTCGGGCTTCCTGCCCATGGCACTTCACTGTAATTGTAATTTGTTATCGCGTAGTAGTATTCACTGCCAAGGTGCAGTTCCGTGTTTGCTATATAATCCTTTTCAATCTGTAGTTCATGCTCAATTCCCCAGTCATTTCCTGCCTGAGCTACTCTGGTTAAATATTGATCTTCATCAAAATATTCTTCAGTGATTACCCTTATGCCATCAATCCTGTCGAAAGTTTTTATTTTTATTCCCTCATCCAGAGTTGCAGTAGAGAATGGAAGTTGATATATGTTATAACCCTGAAATTCATATGAGCCAATTTCAGATAACTCCGATTCAGCACTCCACTTTAGATTTATTGACTTCGTAATGCTCTCATAGGTAATTGTTGAAATCATGTCAGGTTTTGGAACCTTGAAATTATTTGAGGTGAATTGCTTTAGTTCTTTAGTATAATCTTTTAGCAAGGCAAGTGCCTCAAGATTACCAATACCCGGAGTACCTCCAGCAACGACATTTGCAATAATAATTTCCTGTGTATCACCAACAGCAAGATTAAAAGACCCGGAACTGGGAAGAATTATTTTATCAGTAGTCCTAATATCAAGCCACCCTGTCTGAGCAATAGGATCACCTGATAATAAAAATGGAGGTTCTCCCCACCAATATTGTCTGGTTAAAGGAATAGAGCTGCGCCCTTGCATATTAAGGTATAATTTTAACGTCCCATATTCATAACTAAACAGATTAGGATCAGAAATTGGTGTCCCTGCTGAGGAAGCGTGAGAAAACCAAAAAGAGGTAAGATTTAAGTTTTTATGCTCAGGAAAAGATTGGTCAAAAGATTTACCTACATCACTGGAATTTCCCTCAACCAAAGGTCCCTGCAAAAACGTGTATCCAACTGCGGGTGCATTAGAACCATATTGCGAATCATTATAATTTCCCTGATAACCAAATCCTAAACCTAATGTGGAATCGCATCCAACTAAATCATCACCAGCATTGCCAATATCTATATCACTCCAAGCAGAAAAGTACATATCCTCTGCATCTATATCTCCTTTATTAATCATCAGGTAACGTCTGAATATAGTATTTCCAAGTGATCCAGCTCTTTTGTATGCCCAGGTAGTTACCTGGAGCTCAATATCCGTGGGCGGTGAACCATAAAATGGTTTAGTTTTTGCACTATCAGCAGAATTTGCAACATACCAGATTGTCTGGTCAGAATTTTTATATCCGGGTGTATCTATATCCGGATCATAATATCCATCCCCGTCATTATCCATATAGGGAGCTCCCTCATCAGCCGGCCACTCATTCCAGTCTTTTTCATATTCATTAAAAATTTCCTCGTATGATCTTCCTTCGTCTGCTTGTTCATTAATTAAGCTGGATTCCCTATAATCTCTTCTTACTCTATACATTCTTGCTTCTTCAGGATTCTGCCAGACTCCAGGGGAAATAATTTTTCCTGGATTTAATCCTGAGGGAAAGGTTGCTCCACCTAGCCTTACCTCACCATCAAATTTACCACCCCATAAAAAACCTGATTCATATACCGCATACTTATTACTACCACGTGGATATTCAAAACCGGAATAGCCTGGATTTCTAGCATTTGGATCAGCCCTGCCGTCATTGTAAATAAAGGTTGAAATATTTCCAATGTTAATTTTTGTATATGTTTTACCGAATACTTCTTCTCTTCGCTGGGCGTTGATTGTCCAGCTAACACAAGAGATTAAGATGAATAGAAATATTGGTTTAATAAATTTCATAAAACTCCTTAGTGAGAAATCAGAAGTTAGAATCGATTTCTTTCCATTTTGATTTTTCATTTTTCACCTCGCCTTGACAGTCACGTTCGCAACGTGACTGTGGATTCCCGCGTCACGACAGGGTCATGACGTCCGGGTTTGTTTGGCTCGGCAGTCACATTCCTTTTTATTGTTTCATTTTTTGCTCTTCTTTTCACTTCTAACTTTTTTCTTGATACTTTTTACTTGCTACTTGATACTATCTTTTCAATACCAATCCGGCACAATCTTCTCCGGAATAATCGCCAGTTTCAAAATCTTTGTTTCACCCAATTGCGGCATTTCAATATATGCAATGTAAATACCACCGGGAACGAGTATGTTAAATTCATTCATCAAATCCCACCGTTGGAACTGCCCAGGTTCGGTTTTATACATTGTCTTAACAAGTTGCCCTGCAAGGTTGAAAATCTTTATCGTAGCCTCTTCAGGCAAATGACTGAATGTTACGTATCTTTGATACTTGTTCAGTTCGTTCGGGTTAGCACCGTAATATGGATTTGGAAAGACGTTGATTTTTTCTATGTCGGGTCCCGCGCTCTCGCCAACGGTTACTGTGATGTATGTTGGTTCACTTTCAAAAGTCGGGCTTCCGCCCCAGGGTACCTCACTGTAACTATAGTTTGTGATCGCATAGTAGTATTCACTGCCCAGGTGCAATTCCGTGTTTCCTATATAATCTTTTTCAATCTGTAGTTCATGCTCAATTCCCCAGTCATTCCCTGCCTGGGCGATCGATGTTACCTCATGATTATTTTCATAATGATTTTCTAGAATGACTCTAATCCCATCAACCTTGTCAAAGGTTTTTATTTTAATGCCTTCATTAGTTGGCGCCTCTAGATATGGTAATTGAAAAATGTTGTACCCTTGGAATTCGTATCCATCTTGAGAATAACCTTCAGCCTCATTACTCCATTTTAATTCTGTTTTATTACTGAGGCTGGTGTATTCGAAGTTAGCGGTTAATTGCGGTCTGGGAAATTTAAATCCATTATTACCAAATATCTGTGCTTGCCTCGCGTACTCTTTTAACAAAGCAACAGCTTCAATATTGCTTATTCCCTCAACTCCACCTGCAGCTATTTGGGCAAAAATAATTTCCGTTGTATCTCCGGCAGCAATATCCACGGGACCACAAGAAATCATATATCTTCGGTCATTCGGTGCTAGTATTATTCCATCAACAAAACCAGTACCAGTGACTGGACAACCTGATAATGGATACCTAGTTTCACCACCATTACCTGGTACCGGATGTCCTCGTTCAATTGCTGCATTTGCAAATCCCCGGAGGTGATTATAAAGGTATTTCGTTCCAGTCTCGTAATTATATAAATCAGGATCGTGTACAAAGGCCGAACTGGTATTTGCATAGTATTGAAAAGCATATAGTCCATTCCCAGAAGGTTCAGACAGAAATTTATGACCAACGGCTGGTGGATTTTTTAAATAAAAATTATCATCAGCATCTGCGTTATAACAAAATCCTAAATTCAAAAGTGTATCGCAACCAACAAAATCATCTCCGGCTGACCCAATATCCGGGTCACACCATATACCAAAAAAACAATCTGTATAATCTTTCTCATCCTTGTTAATGAGTAGGTATTTTTTAAAGATTGTATTCTTCAAAAAACCACCAGTTTTATATCCCCATATCGTTACTTGCATTTCGAACATAGTTGGGGGAGAACCATAAAACCTAAGAGCTTTTGACTCATCACTATGATTAGCAACGAACCAAATTGTCTGATCAGCTCCACCCACACCGGGAATATCAATATCTGAATCGTAAACATGATTTTTATTAATATCGTTAAATGGTGCACCATACTCAGTCGGCCATTCGTTCCAATCTTTTTTATATTGTTGTGGAATTTTCAATTCATAATCACTCGCTTGTTGATCTTTACTTGAAGAATTAAAGACTATTTCAAAATCGGGTCTTATTCTATAAACTCGGTTTTGGGAATCATCACAAACTTGAACACTTCCGTTAGGTATTAGCCTTCCAGGTACCAATCCACTGGGAAACGTTGATCCTCCCAAACGGAGATCATTCGAGTCTCGTTTTCCTGCCCAGACAAATCCACTTTTGTAAATGCAATATTTATTGCTGTTTTTAGGATATTCGAATCCGCAAAACCAACTATCATTATTTGATGGACTCTCAGGGAAAAAATCAGCAGCGCCGTCATTCCATATGAAGGTTCTCACATCATTAATATCAAATTGAGTCCATAATTCACTAAATCCAATACCTGTAGAATTAGAGGGTGGAATTTCCTGAGCGATCTCAAATTCAATTATAGAAATAAATAGCATACAATATTTTAGAAGTCTATACATGAATTTCTTTCTCCACTTCCTAGTTGTTTTTTGTTATATATAAAACTTTTTCATATTATTTTCCTTATCACTTTTTACCCTTCCACTAGCTCAGGGCAGGCCCGCCCAACGAGATGGCGGGCAAGCTTTTCGCTTCTAATTTCTCAATACTCACTACTAAATACTCAATACTCTATTTTTCAATACCAATCCGGAATAATCTTCTCCGGAATAATCGCCAGTTTCAAAATTTTTGTTTCGCCCAGCGTTGGCATTTCAATATATGCAATGTAAATGCCACCGGGAACGAGAATGTTGAATTCGTTCATCAAGTCCCAACGTTGGAATTGTCCAAGTTCAGTTTTGTAAATGGTCTTTACCAGTTGACCGGCTAGATTAAATATTTTTATTGTTGCCTGTTCCGGTAAGTGACTGAATGTAACGTACCGCTGATACCTGGTCAGTTCGTTTGGGTTTGCTCCGTAGTAGGGATTTGGGAAGACGTTTATTTTTTCGATGTCTGCTCCGGCATTCGTACCCATAGTTACAGTTATATAATTTGGGCTGCTTTCGTAGCTCATATTCAAACCCCAGGCTTCAGGATTATAACTATAACTTGTTATGGCATAATGATATTCAGTACCGGGAACAAGATTTGCCTCATGAATATAGTCTTTTACAATAACCAACTCATTCGCTATACCTGTATCGTTCCCTCTTTGAATTATTTTATTAACAAAAACACCCTTTTCAAAGAATCCTTGTAAAATAACTTTAACTCCATCAATCTTATCAAATGTGCGAATTTTTATCCCATCTGCCAGAGGGCTGTTGGGAGCTGGTAATTGATAAATATTGTATCCCTGAAATTCGAAACCGGATCCTGAATATAATTCTGATTCACTCCCCCATTTTATTTTTATTGACTCGGCGCCGCTGGAAACAATAGCATTAGTAACGGGCATAGTCAAATTACAACAGAGATAGCCTTCATAAGACTTGTGGGCCATGAGGGTAAAAGTTCTCAGCAGGTATATTGATTCAAGGTTGCCAACCCCCGCACTTCCACCGGCTGCGATTTGCATAAATGTTATTTCGGCAGATTCACCTTTTGGGATATTAAAAGGACCAGTACTCATTATAAATCTTGTGTCACCGGGTCCAGAAATAATTCCATCAACATACCCGCTACCTGTTACCGGATCACCAGACAACGGATAATTTGTATACCCTCCTCCAATCTCTTCAGGGATTGGGAAATATTCTCCAGTTGAGGAAATCTTTCCCTGTAACGCATTATAGAAATATAATACTCCTTCGGTGTAGGGATCTCCGGGATCATGCCAAGGCTCCATTGGATCATTACGAAAATAATAGAAGGAAGACATTTTATTAGTTTCTTCACTATCAGTTTCAGAAACATCTAAAAAGGAGAAACCCACTGCCGGTGGAGAATCACCATATTCAGAGTCCACCTGATATGCATTATAAGCGTACCCAAGATCCAGGAGTGTGTCACACCCGACAAAATCATCCCCAGCGCTACCTACATCGGGATCGCTCCAAATTCCACAGTAAAAATCAGTATAGTCAAACTCACTTTTATTGATAAGGTGAATTTTTTTGAAAATCATATTCCCCAAGGATGAGCCACTCATATATCCCCAAATTGTGACCTGCATTTCGAAATCTGTCGGTGGTGAACCATAGAACTGATAAGCAATTTCCGGATCAGTGTGGTTGGCGGCAAACCATATTGTCTGGTCAGCGCCTGGTAGCCCCGGGATATCCTCGCCAATATTATATGTTCCATTTCCATCCGGATCAGGAATATAAATACCATCACCGTCTGCATCCAGGTAAGGAGCGCCATATTGCCAGGGCCATTCCATCCAATCTAATCGGTACTGCTCTCTTATCGCGTTTTCATTTCTTTCAAACTCGTTATCCTGCAATTCAGAAAAAAGCGATCCGTTTTCCCAGTCGGGACGAACTCTGAAAATTCGATTCAGGGGATCGTTTAATGCCTGGCTGGTTCCATCTTCCATTATTCTTCCCGGAACCATACTGGAGAAATACTCTGAACCTCCAAACTTTATCTGCCCTCCTCCTTCTTTACCGCCAAAAATAAAACCCGATTCATAAACACAATATTTCCCCGAACCTTTCGGGAATTCAAAAGCACTATTATTTCCCTCGCGATCAGCTCGCCCATCCTGATAAATCGGCGTGGAGATATTGTTGATATTGAAATGTGTAACTCTGGGGATGTCATTAGAGAATGATTCTTTAAATAGCTGAGACGGTTTCTCCTGAGCCATAATAGACCAGCAGACACCAGACCAACAGAAGCCAGACAGAAAGACTATTAGAAAAACATTTTCTTTAAAATTCATTATATCACCTTTTTTTAGATGCCGGATCAGGGTCCGGCATGACAGTCATTTGTCATCCCGAACTCGTTTCGGGATCTCAATACCAATCCGGAATTATTTTTTCAGGAATAATCGCCAGTTTCAAAATCTTTGTTTCGCCTAATTCTGGCATTTCAATGTAGGCTATATATATTCCGCCGGGTACCAGGGTGTTATGTTCGTTCATCAAATCCCACCGCTGGAACTGCCCCGGCTCACTCTTGAAAATTGTTTTTACCAATTGCCCGGCAAGGTTGAATATTCTTATTGTTGCCTTTTCCGGTAAGTGAGTGAATGTTACGTATCGCTGATACTTGTTCAGTTCGTTGGGGTTTGCTCCGTAGTAGGGATTTGGGAAGACATTTATTTTTTTGATATCAGGTCCTTCGTTCTCACCGACTGTTACCGTGATGTAGGTTGGTTCGCTTTCAAAAGAATGCTGCCCAGCCCAGGGAGATTCACTAAAGTTGTAGTTCGTGATGGCATAATAGTACTCGCTTCCCAGATGCAATTTGCAATTATTTAAGTAATCCTTCTCAACTTCCAATTCGTTTTCTATTCCCCAATCGTTGCCTTCCCTTGCAACTCGCAAAACAAACTGATCACATTCGAAATTTTCATCAAGTACTACTTTTACTCCATCAATCTTATCAAAGGTTTTAATTTTTATCCCTTCTTCCAAGGGCGCTGCCGAATATGGTAGTTGAAAAACATTGTACCCTTGAAATTCGTAACCGTCTTTGGGATAGTATTGACTTTCTTCACTCCACTTTAGTACCATTCCATTATCGCCACTTGTACCTTGAAAATTATTAATTGCGTAAGGCTTCGGGAATTCGAAATTATTCTTCGCAAATACTTGCACTAACTTTGTGTTCTCTTTTAACAAAGCCACTGCCTCAATATTATTTATTCCTGTTGTTCCACCAGCAGCCAACTGTGCAACTAATATTTCCAGAGTATCGCCGGCTTCACACTCAACCGGGCCTGAACCAATGGTGAATCGTCTATCTGTAGGTCCCTTAATAATACCATCAACATATCCCAACCCTGATACAGGATCACCGCTCAATGGATATCTTGTTGAGCCTCCACCTATCTCCTCGGGCACAGGAAAATATTCTCCCGTTGAAGGAATTTTGCCTTGAAGTAAATTATAATAATATAGGGAACTTATTCTGTAATCATCAATTAAACCGAATGGATTTGAATTCTCATTCACATGATAACTAAATGATTGCATACCAAGATGATTTGGGAAATACAATGACCTTTTTGAATTACTTCGATCATCAATGGATGGCCCCTTTAATATACATATTCCAGCGGAGGGTGAATTACTACCATAAACCCCATCTTCATTGTCACTGTTGTACGCGAACCCCAATTGCAATAATGTATCGCAACCAACGAAATCATCTCCGGCAATACCCACATCAGGATCAGCCCATATGCCCAGGTATAATTGTTTAATGGTCGAGTCTGATTTATTAATTATTTTATACCTCTTAAAAATAGTATTGGCTAAATAGCCGCCTCTCTTATATCCCCAGATAGTAACCTGCATTTCAACGGCATCTTCACGTACCTCAAATAAAGTAAAAGCCTGAGTGGAATCACTTCCATTGGCAACATACCATATTGTCTGATCTGCATCAGGATATCCTGGGATATCAATACTGGAATCATAATAACCATCCAAGTTAACATCGCGGTAAGGAGCACCAAATTCTGCCGGCCAATTAGTTTTATCATAAGAGTATTGGTCTATAACCATTTGCGTTGAAACATTTATTTCCTTCGATTCATACATATTCGATTGAGAATTCGCCTCGGGTCGGACACGGTAAATTTTTGTTGGTTCTACAGTAATGCCAAAATCATTTATCCTGCCTTGAACCAGGGAGGTAGTAAACATTGAACCTCCCATCGAAATGCCATAGTGGAATCTACCAGCCCAAATTAAACCTGTTTTATAAAAACAGTATTCATCATTCCCCTTGGGATATTCAAAACCTGCTGTTCCTCTGAAGTTTCCATTAAAATCTGCCTGTCCATCGTTCAAAAGAAAAGTAGAAATGTTGTTTACATTAAACTTTGTCCACGTTTTTCCAAATTCATCAATAGACTGTGAGTTGACAGACAGATAGAAGCCAGATAACAAGACTAACAGAAAAACATTTTTTTTAGATTTCATTATATCACCTTTTTTAGATGCCGGATCAGGGTCCGGCATGACAGTCATTTGTCATCCCGAACTCGTTTCGGGATCTCAATACCAGTCAGGGATTATTCTTTCAGGAATAATCGCCAATTTCAAAATCTTTGTTTCGCCCAATTGCGGCATTTCAATATATGTAATGTAAATGCCACCTGGGACAAGGATGTTAAATTCGTTCATCAAATCCCACCTTTGGAATTGTCCTGCTTCACTTTTGTAAATTGTCTTTACCAGTTGCCCGGCAAGGTTGAAAATCTTTATTGTTGCCTGTTCTGGCAGGTGACTGAATGTCACGTATCTTTGATACTTGTTTAGTTCGTTAGGGTTAGCGCCGTAATATGGATTAGGGAAGACGTTTGTTTTTTCAATGTCAGATACCGCGTTCTCACCCATGGTTACCGTTACATAAGTTGGGTCTGATTCAAAAGAGTGCTGCCCAGCCCAGGGAGATTCACTATAATTGTAACTAGTGATTGTGTAGTAGTATTCGCTGCCAGGATGCAGCTCAGTATTCCTTAGGTAATCTTTTTCGATATGCAGTTCGTGCTCAATTCCCCAATCATTGCCAGCTTGAGTAATACTAGTTACTTTATTCCCGCCTTCGAAATGATCTTCTTTAATTACTCTAACACCGTCAATCTTGTCAAATGTTTTTATTTTAATTCCTTCTTCCAGCTGAGCTCCGGATCGCGGTAGTTGATAGATATTGTAGCCCTGAAACTCGTATCCACCTTGTGAATAACCTTCAGCTTCATTACTCCATTTTAATTCTATTTTTTTACTGAGGCTGGTGTATTCAAATTTAACGGTTAATTGTGGTTTTGGAAATTTAAGTCCATTATTAGCAAATATCTGTGCCTGCTTTGCGTAATCTTTTAATATGGTGATTGCTTCATAATTATTAACACCACGTGAGCCACCTGCTGCAATTTGAGCGAAGGTGATCTTATAAGTTTCATTCGGGTTCAGTTGATATGGACCGATTGACATCATATACCTCCTATCGCCTGCTGGAAAGAGTATACCATCAATATATCCTTCTCCGCTTACAGGATCGCCGCTTAGGGGAAATCTTGTAACTCCCCCACCTAATATTTCAGGTATCGGAAATGGTATCCCAGTACTAGGTATTAAACCTTTTAGTGCATTATAGTGATAGAGAGTACCTGTGTTATAATTATCCCAGTCATCACCATAGCTATAGGGTTTAAAATAAAAGAAAGATGTCATTTTGATTTCCTCGCCTGGGTGAGCAAGAAAGACATGCCCTGATGCTGGAGGGTTCTCACCATAATTACTATCATTTACATCAGCATTATAAGCAAAACCCAAATTCAGTAGAGTATCACAACCAATAAAATCGTCCCCTGCATTTCCAATATCAGGATCACACCAAATACCAAAATAGAGATCCGTATATTTTTTATCATTCTTGTTAGTTATGATATATTCTTTAAATATCGTGCTAGTAAGGTATTGTGCAAAACTGTAACCCCAAACCGTTACACGCATTTCAAAACTGGTGGGAGGTGAACCGTAAAACTGTCTGGCCTTATCATCATCAGCATTGTTCGCTATAAAAAAAATTGTTTGAGCTGAGCCTGGTTTCCCTGGAATATCCTCACCAAAATCATAAGATCCATTCCCATCCGGATTGGGATCATATATGCCATTTTGGTTGGCATCAAGATACGCTGCACCATCCCGCCAAGGCCATTCCAGCCAATCAAGTTTATATTGATCTCTAATTTGGTCTTCATCCCCTCCATTTTCTTCATCACGAATTTCTGATATCATAGATCCAAACTCCCAATCCGGGCGCACTCTATACATCCTACTTTCCTCCGGATCCTGCCCAACCTTGCCTTGAACCAGTCCGGTTGCAAATGTAGTACCACCAATTCTAACAAGTCCGCCATCCTCTCTACCACCCCATAGCAGACCGGACTGGTAAACGGCATATTTATTCGAACCCTTAGGAAATTCAAACCCTGAGTTTCCGCCATTAACATCCGCTTTTCCGTCACCATAGATGTAGGTTGAGATATTGTTTATGTTGAACCTGTACATCGAGGGTTCGGCCTGGATTGAGTTGGTTTTATTGAGGTTTGGCAAATTTTTCGTCTGGGCAAAGCCGATAGAAGACAATGATGACCCGAGTATCCAAAAAACGAATATTGTTAGGATATAAAATTTCGAATTTACCATTAACTCCTCCTTTAACTACTTAAATTGCTGTTTATAAATCTAAGCAGTTTCAGTAAAGAAGCAATGACCCAATTATGGCATTTTTGGTTTAAAATAAAAAAGAGCCGTTGGGAGCGGCTCTTAAAAGGGTTGCCCGTGGTTGGGAAAACCAGGGCATAAACTAAGGGAAATTAAACCAACCTTTTTTAATAAGGAACAGAACATCGCTATTTATTATGAAAATAACGTGCCAAGAATATAATTGATTTTTTTAATAAAACAAAACAATTGTTTTATTAAAACGCAATCCCTGCACGTTTGGCGAAAATTTTTCGCGACTCTTTAAGTCTAAACTACACATTTAGCTGTTCCCCTTCACTACGCGCGATTGTTACAGCGCCGCAGCTATCACTCCAAACATTAACGGTTGTGCGGCACATATCAAGTATTCTGTCCACTGCTAAAATCAACCCTAATCCTTCCAAAGGCAAACCTACAGCAGTAAGGATTATAGAAATCATTACCAGTCCGGCCATTGGTATACCAGCCGCACCAATTGAAGCCAGTAATGCTGTGGCAACAACTAATACCTGCTGAAGAAAACCAAGTTCAATGCCATAAGCCTGGGCTATGAACATGGCAGCAACGCACTCGTAAAGAGCCGTACCATCCATATTAACCGTCGCGCCCAAAGGCAGTGTAAAGGATGTAATCTTATTTGATACCCCGGAGTTCTCCTCAACAGCTGTCATTGTAAGGGGTAAGGTAGCATTTGAAGATGAAGTTGAAAATGCAGTAAGGAGTGGTGTTGTCATTGCTTTCAAATGCTTCCAGGGATCAACCTTTGCAACAAATTTTAGAATAAGGGGAAGCGTTACAAAAGCATGAAGTGACAAGCCTGCAAGAACGGCAATCATGTAAATTCCGAGTCTCCTCATAATATCCAGAAGCGCGTATGTATCACCCGCCTGCTCGGCAACAACCACGGCAACTATACCAAGAACACCAAGCGGCGTAAACTTGATAACGAACATGGTAATCTTCATCATCACTTCGAAAGAGCCGTTAAAGAAGTCCGTGAGGAGAACGTTATATTTCTCATCAACCCTCGTAATAAAATAACCGAAGATAATAGCGAAAAAGATTATTGAGAGCATTTGCCCCTCGGTAAAGGCAACAAAAATGTTTGTTGGAATGATATTCATAAGGGTATCACCAAACGACTCACGGGCGACTGCAAGCCCTTCAACTTCTTTGATGAATCCAAGATCTGCCCCTACGCCCGGCTGCAGCAAGTTCACAAAGAATAATCCGGCAAGAATTGCCAGAATACTTGTAGAAACGTAGTAGAGCATGGTTTTAAAACCCAGGCGTCCAAGATTACTTCCCGTTCCAATATTTGTAACTCCCGATATAATGGATGTCAAAATCAGAGGAACAATTACCATTCGTAGTCCGTGTAAAAAAACAGTTCCCATCCATTCAACATAGGAAACATATTCTGTGAGGTAGAGACCGTAAAGAACACCAACAAACAGCATGATTAATATTTGCCAGTGGAGCGCTATTTTTTTCAACATACCTGATCCAAATGATTATTGGAATTTTGCGAGAATTTCATCACAGATTGCATATCCCTTTGGAGTAAAACAAATCCTGCCCCCGGAATGTGTGATCAAATCATTTTCGGTTAGTAAGTTAATGAATTCTGAATTTATTTCAAGCCATTCGTGTCCAAACTTTTCTGTAAGACTAAGTGTGCTCAAACCATTACTACGCATAGCAAGCATAACATATTCTTCAAGCATTTGTTCTTTTGTTAAAATTTCTTCTGATATTGCCGCATGGTTATTGGCTTCAACCAGATTAATATAATGCTTTAGTGAAGATGCATTTTTCCATCTCACACCATTAAGAAAAGAATGAGAGGACGTTCCAAAAGAAAGATAATCTTTATAATGCCAGTAGGCGTTATTGTGAACCGACTCAAAACCTGGTTTGCAGAAGTTAGAAACCTCGTACTGTTGGAATCCATGCTCAGCAAGAAAGCTTATTGTTGTCTCATAAAGGTCAGCATCGTAATCTTTATCCTGGAGTTCGACTTTCCCATCTAAAACCATTTTGTTAAGTATTGTTCCATTCTCCAAAATCAAACTGTAGGGGGAAATATGAGTTATGGGAAGCGCCATAGCTTTCTTTAGATTATCACGCCACATTTCTTTTGTCTGCCCCGGCAGATTGAAAATGAGATCAATACTGATATTGTCAAATCCAATTTTTGAGGCATTCTCCACTGTTCTGATTGCCGTTTCCGGATCGTGAATGCGCGTCATGAAATCAAGCTCAGCCTTGTGGAAGGATTGAATACCAATACTAATGCGGTTAATGCCTGCTTTCTTAAAATCAATTAGTTTTTGCTCATCCACGGTTCCGGGATTTGTCTCCAGGGTAATTTCAGCATCCGCCAGAACGCTAAACTTTGACTTCAGAGAATTCAATATCTCTGCAATGTATTCGGGTGCCATTAGAGATGGAGTTCCACCACCGAAGAAGATTGAAATAATTTCACGATCCGTTGAATGCAATTCAGCATAATGCTCGATTTCTTTTAATAGAGCTTCTTTGTATGCTGAGATGTTATCGGATGTAATAATGGAATAGAAATCACAATAAATGCACTTGTGATCACAAAACGGAATATGAACGTAGATAGCTGTTTCTTTCAAGATAGTACCAATCTAAACAAAAAGGCAGCGCTAAAAATACACTTTAATCAAAAAGTATTTCCTGCACTGCCTTTTAATTAATTTTATAATCCAAATGAAATGGCGCCACTTACAGTTTTTGTTTTTGCCATCTTATAGTCAACACTTAGATTGATGAATAACAGGTTAATAGAAGCACCAAGAGTTACGCCTGCTTTATTCTCACCTTCAAGCTCAAAACCAATTCTGGCAGTTTCTGTAATACCGCCTGGTCCGCTAAATGCATAATCGTATGCCACTTCAGTATTAGAGGTTTCCATCGTAAGACCAACGTATGGTGTTATAGAAATACCAGCGCCAAACGTCTTGCTGGCATAAACACCGTATTGCGTTGCAGTACTTTTGAATATTGAACCAACTTCCATTGTCTGAGTGAAAAATCCAATTCCTAAATCAATTGGAAGCGGGTCATTGAACCAAACCTCAGGGTTGTGCAGAATACCAAACCCGAAAAATTTGAACTTGCCAAGATCCTGAACATCCATTTCAGGGAACCAACGGAAAGAAGCTTGTGTGCCCATAAAAGTACCAATATCAATCTGAGCTGCAACTGAAGGGAGTACAGGTAATTCGTTGAGGTACCCTTTCACATCTTCCATAATTAAATCGTACTCAGTAAAGTTTTCACCATTAATAACCTGACCGGGAAAAGTAATATGTAAAGGAGTATCTCCATCACCAATAATTGTTGGTCCACTGAAATGTACTTCCCAGTTATTGTTGGCCTGCATATAACTTTTCAGAGTAGAAAATTCCTGCGAGCCGGGTGTTAACCCTGCTGCATTCTGGAGAAGTAAGTCCATTTGATCATCGGTAAAACTAAACAGACCTGAGGTACTAAGTACTTTTTGGTCATCTGTAAAGAAAGACCCTACACCAATTATCCTTAACTTAATATCAAAGCCAAGCTTTGTGGCTTTTGGCGCACCTGAAAACCATCCGGAATTTAAGTTTGACCCAAAAGAAGTAACAATAGGAGCCACATAAGCTGCACCCGCGGTGGAAGATAAGTTACCCAGAGTCTCTGCCAGACCTTGTGATTGCGCCTGCACCAAAGTAGTTGACAAAAGAAAACTTACAACTAATACGACAACAGCAAATAAGTTTTTTTGCATTTAAAATTCCTCCTTCATTAGGGAAATAATATATATTAATTTTTGGAAAATATTAGTTCACGAGCACTATTTAAACCGGCTTCGGTAATTTCCTCACCACTCAACAATTTTGCTACTTCTATAACACGTTCCTCGTCATTAAGTTTCTTAACACGTGTTACAACCCGGTTTTCGCTTTCTGTTTTTACGATGGAATAATGAGAATCAGATAAACCAGCTATCTGAGGAAGATGAGTAATAACAACTAACTGGTGGTATCTGGATAATTCTTTTAGTGAATTCCCGACTTTCTGCGCGATCCGGCCGCTAACGCCAATATCAATTTCGTCAAATATAAGAACGGGCAGTTTGTCATTTTTTGCAAGTATCGTTTTTAGTGCCAGCATAATTCTTGAAACCTCACCACCCGAGGCAACCTTAACAAGAGGCTTTGTATCTTCCCCCTTATTAGCTGCAATAAAAAACTCCACTTTGTTAATTCCGATTTTACTGTATTTGTATTTTTTGCCTTCGAGAACAAGAAAGTTCTTATCATTGTCTTTTAATTCAAGAGGTGTAATTTTAACTTCAAAATCCGCTGACTCAAAGCCAAGATATTTTAGCGCCCCTATTATTTCATTTTTCAGACTAAGAGATTTAGTTAAACGCACTTCGCTTAATTTATGGGCAAGAGCTCCGCATGTTACTCTTAGTGTATTAATTTCCTTTTCGAGATTAGTAATTTTCCCGGTAAAATTTTGGGCGTCATCAAATTCCTTTCCAATTTTTTCCCGTAGTTCACAAACTGCCTCTATGGAACCACCATAACGTTTCTTAATCATATTCAAAGAACCGAGTCTTTCGCGCACTTCCTCTAACCTTTGCGGATCAAGATCAATTTTATCTCGGTATGATCTTATAAAGTCAGCCAGATCATTTATTATAGAGATTGCGCTTTTGGCATCATCAACTTTTTCACTTAAATTGTTATCAATTTCAGAAAGCTGAATTAACGAATTTTTAAGCTGCCCCATAATATCATTAGCACTGTTTTCGGCTTCATAAAGTCCCTGATAAATTTCTTCGCTCAATTGAATAAGACTTTCAGCATTATCAAGAACATTCACTTCTCTCAGTAATTCTTCCTCTTCACCAATCACGGGAGAAACCTCGTCAATTTCCTTCATCTGAAATTCAATGATTTCCTTCCGGTCCTTAAGATCATCCTCTCGTTTAAGTAAACTGTTCAGTTCCTGAATTTTAGAATTAAGCTGAGCTATTTCTTTTTGATAATCTTTAAGTAGCTCCTCATTCCCGGCAAATTCATCAAGCATATCAACGTGCAGTTCCTGGCGAAGCAGTGACTGGTGCTCGTGCTGCCCGTGCATGTCCACAAGTAACTGACCGATCTCACTAATCAAATTAAGGGTTACGGGAGTGTCATTAAGAAAACATCTATTGGAACCTTTTACGGAAATTTCGCGACGGATAATCAGTTCTTCTGATGAGTCAAGATCATTTTCTTTTAAGAGGAGATCAACCTTTTTATTTTTGGACACGTCAAAGATTCCCTCAACAACTGCTTTCTTTGATCCCTTTCTTACCACTTCCGTATTTGCCCTATCTCCCAGCAGAAGACCGAGGGCACCAACAAGTATTGATTTACCTGCACCGGTTTCGCCCGTCAGGATATTCAATCCCCTACCGAATTCAACGGTAAGGTGATCTATTAAAGCATAATCTTTTATTAAGAGAGATTTTAACATTTTGCGCCCAAATGATACTCTAAACTTAATAAACAAAAGAATGATTTGACAATTTAAAACAAAGTTTGCTTTATTTCGAGCATAAGTTTGACATTTTTAGAATAAGAGTCTATATTTCCACTCCTGAAATGAAAAAAATGTTCTTAATATAAATTTTATATCGCGGGGTGGAGCAATTGGTAGCTCGTCGGGCTCATAACCCGAAGGTTTCAGGTTCAAGTCCTGACCCCGCTACAAAGAAAAAAACCTCATCATTCTTTTGATGGGGTTTTTTTGTTTGTATTGCTCAGTGTAAGTAATTCCGTCCTGCTTGCCCGCCGAAACGTTTCAAAATTTCATCTTAAAAACTTTTTCAAGGAAAGGTTGGCGGGACCCCGCTACTACTAAAGCCTGATCAATTTTTTGATCAGGCTTTTTTTTGTCTAATTGTCCTTCTGGCTTCACAGATTCCTGACTAAAGCGATTCCAATCCAAGAAGTCTGTGAAAAAGAAAACCCTCATCAATTTAATGATAAGGGTTTTGTCTGTAAGACTATTTCAAGATATTCCAACTATATGGAATCAATAATCGCATTCAGTGTAGCACTCGGCCGCATAGCTTTTTCCGTCAATTCCGTATCAGGCATATAATAACCACCAATATCAACCGGGCTTCCCTGAGCGGCAAGTAACTCCTCAACTATTTTTGCTTCATTTATATCAAGCTCATTTGCTGCCTTAGCAAATCTATCCTTCATTTCAGAATCTTTATCCTGCTTAGCAAGTGCTTTTGCCCAATAGAGTGCAAGATAGAATGAGCTGCCGCGGTTATCAATTTCACCAACTTTGCGGGAAGGATAACGCTCATTCTCAAGGTACTGCCCTATTGCCTCGTCAAGAGTTTCGGCTAAAATGGTTGCTTTAATATTACCAGACTTTTCAGCTATCATTTCAAGCGAAGGGACAATTGCACAATACTCGCCGAGTGAATCCCAACGTAAATGTCCTTCCTTTAATAACTGCTGAACATGTTTAGGTGCTGAGCCGCCGGCTCCGGTCTCAAATAATCCCCCGCCATTTAGCAGTGGAACAATCGATAACATCCTGGCGCTTGTTCCAAGTTCAAGAATCGGGAAAAGATCCGTAAGGTAATCACGCAGCACGTTGCCTGTAACGGATATAGTGTTTAATCCTTTGCGCGTTCTATCAAGCGTGAACCTCATGGCGTCATCAGGTTTCATAATTTTAATTTCAAGTCCTGAAGTGTCATGTTCAGGAAGATATGCCTTAACCTTCTTTATCATCTCACGATCGTGACCTCTTTCATCATCCAACCAGAATATTGTTGGTGTGTTAGTAGCTCTTGCTCTTCTAACAGCCAGCCCAACCCAGTCTTTTATAGGATCATCTTTTGCCTGGCACATTCTGAAAATGTCACCGGTTTCAACACTCTGTTCAAGAATCGTTTTTCCGTTAGCATCAACAACCCGAATAACTCCATCACCCGCAGCCTGAAATGTTTTATCGTGCGAGCCATACTCTTCAGCCTTTTGAGCCATTAAACCAACATTAGATACAGCACCCATGGTAGCCGGGTCGAACTGACCATTTGCCTTAGCGTCTTCCATAGTAACTTTATATATGGTTGCGTAACATCTATCAGGAATCATTGCAATTGTGTCTTGCAGTTCATCCTTCTTGTTCCACATTTTACCACCGTCACGAACCACGTTCGGCATGGAGGCATCAATAATTACATCGTTAGAAACATGAAGGTTGGTTTTACCAAGACGCGAATCGACCATGGCCAATTCTGGTTGAGTTTCATAAACTTTATTTATGTCAGCTTCAATTTCAGCTTTCTTGTCAGCAGGCAGTTTGTTCAGTTTTTCAAGAACATCCAAAAGTCCATTATTAATATTGGCGCCAATCTCTTTCAGAGTATCAGCGTGTTTATCGAGTGCTTCCTTAAAGTAGACTGAAACAGAATGACCGAACATGATTGGATCAGAGATCTTCATCATGGTTGCTTTTAAGTGCAAAGATAGAAGTAGTCCATCTTTTTTAGCGGCTTCAATCTGTTCCGCGTAAAACTTTCTTAAGGCAGCTACATTCATTACCGATGTATCAATCACCTCGCCTTTCAGGAGGGCTAAGTTTTCTTTAAGCTTAGTAACATTACCTGCAGCATCTGTAAATTCAATATTAACTTTTGTCGCATCTGCCATTGTAGTGGAATTTTCACTTCCATAAAAATCTTTTTCTGTCATATGAGCAACACGCGCTTTGGAGCCTGCTTCTGGCCATGGTTTCATCATTTTGTGCGGGTGTTTCTGAGCATACTTTTTAACCGAAACCGCAGCTCTTCTATCGGCATTGCCTTCACGTAATACAGGATTTACTGCTGACCCAAGAACTTTAGCAAATCTTTTTTGAAGTGCTTTTTCCTCCTCAGTCTTCGGTTCTTCAGGATAATCCGGAATATCATATCCCTTTGCCTGTAATTCCTTAATTGCTGCCTGAAGCTGAGAAATTGATGCGCTAATGTTAGGAAGCTTGATAATGTTTGCTTCGGGTGTTTTAGCAAGGTCACCTAATTCAGCAAGGTAATCCGGTATTTTTTGATCATTAGTAAGCTTATCAGGAAAATTAGAAATAATCCTGCCGGATAATGAAATATCCCTGGTTTCAACATCTATTCCTGTTCCTTTAGTAAATGCTTTAACAACGGGGAGCAAACAATAGGTTGCCAAGGCTGGTGCCTCGTCAATTTTTGTCCAAATAATTTTGTAGTCTGTCATGGCTAAACCTTGTAATTTATTAAACTATTATGAAATGCAGTATTTTTGTTAGATGCGTCCATAGACACTTTTGATTCTGAAATTAAGCAACTTACTAATCAATTAAAAGAGCCTAAAAGACAACTATTGATTATTTATTGTCAACTTTGAATAATCAGCAATAATATTATCCATAATTTTATTTATCCTCTTGTCAACGACCTGTCTCGTTACATCCTCTTCATACCATTTTACTATTTCCTTTACCCCAACCTCAAAATTAATTTCAGCCCTAAAATCAGTCACCAGAGCTTTGATTTTAGAATTATCAAAAATCATACTGTGGGTTTTATCACCCAAAAGACTTTCCCCAATCTTTTTATCGTATTTTGCTATAACTTCTGAGGGGACATGGACCAAATTCGGCTCTACATTTAACTCTCTGGCAAATAGTTTATAAATATTATCCCACGAAAGCCATTCATCCGAAGTGATATGATATGCCTGATTAATTGTTTCGGTCTTTCCTAAAATGCCAACCAGCCCTTTTGCAAAATCTCGATGATGAGTGAGGGTCCAAACAGATGAGCCATCGCCATGAACAACAACTGGTAATCCTTTCTTCATCCTATACAATGCTGTATACCAGCCAATAAGCGGAACCAGGGTTTTGTCGTAGGTGTGCGAAGGCCGCACAATTGTATAAGGGAACTGTGTTAAGCTGAATTCATTACGCAAAATATCTTCGCAGGCAATTTTTTTCTGAGCGTATTCCGAGAAAGGATTATGCAATGGAGTGGTCTCCTTGACAGGCAGTTTCTCCGGAGGGGTCTGATAGGCTGAGGCAGAACTAATAAATACAAATTGTTTAGTCTTCCCTCTGAAGAGTTGGATGTCATTTAGAATATGATCCGGTTCAAATGCTATCCAGTCAACCACTGCATCAAAACTAAATCCATCAAGAGCTAACTCAGTTTCATTAATATTTCTAATATCTCCAATTATATTTTTTACACCATCAACTTTCCTTAATTTACAACTTTTGCCTCTGTTCAAATGATAAAGTTCAATTCCACTAGAAACAGCCTGTTCCGAAGCCGCCGAACTGATCACTCCGGTTCCGCCAATGAATAACACCTTCAATTCAAACCTCCTGAATTAAAAAACTCCAATTATTTTGTCTTAGACATAAAAACAATTTACAAAGATTTTAAACTGGCTATCCTTTTTCAATAGATAAACATTCTGCAAAAATTTTGAATTCCATGTTTTTACTCACCAAAAATAAAAGAATCAAAATATAAGATCCCTTTTCACCTCAAGCTCTAACCACTTTTCTAATTTTTCAAAAACCAGATCTTGCTGCTCTTTTGGTAAATTACGGATCCTTGTTTTATGATCACCATCCTTCTTAACAATTTTTAGAGCATTTGTGTGCGAGGAGACATCAACAGCAGTTGCCGACCAGGCATCAAGTTCACCATAAATATAGATTATATTATTTCCATGCGTTTGAATCCAGCTATTTATATCATTTACAGTTTTAGAGTTGAAAACAAGCTCAACATCTCTATAAGGAAATGACATTTCACTTCCTACATCTTTTGTAATTGATTTAAGCAGATCTTTGAATGGCGCGATTTTAAATCCGTAGTATCCCATCTCGGTATTAGCCTGATACTGAAATGACGAGTATTTCTCCATGTCAGCATCCGCAAATAGTTCCATTGATGAAACTTCAACCACATGATCAAATATTTCCTTTATGGATGCCGAATTATCAGGAATCTTTGAGCAGTCTCCGTCCCACTGCCAGAAGGAGAAACTGTATTCCAATACCATGTATTCAAAAGCTGTTTCAAAATCATTATAGGTGAAGACTAATCCTTTATTATCAGCATATTTCTTAAGAATTGGTAAAATCGCAGATCTGTTGCTAAGTACTGACCTCTGAAATTCGATAATCTTTTTACGGCATTCCCGGGTACCTGCCTTATTCTCAAGATAATCATATAACCTTGGATCTTCCTTTGCCAGATTTAAGGGCGCCACATAAGGAACTGAAACCACAACATCATTTGGGAAGAATTTCCGGTAGAAAATTGTCGTTTGTCCCCCTTTACTGATTCCGCTGCTTACCCATTTGTTATGATAGAAATTCTTAAATAATTCCGTTATCCGATGAAGATCATTTGCCGCCTGCTCAATTGTAAGGTATTTCCACTCCATAGAGTCAGGTTTCGACTCACCAAAAAAGCGGTGTTCAACAAAGAGTTGATTGGCATCAAGGTATCTTGCAATTTCTCTCGTGTAGTTTCTCCCAACATCATATCCATTAGTAATTATTGCCATAGGGTTTGCTTCGTTCAGATGAGAAAGGTAGGCTTTTTGTGTGAATTTCTTTCCATTAGGATTATTATGATCCAGCGGCTGCTCAATCATAATTTTATAAGTGGATTGAAATATAGAGTCTCCTCCAATTTCTTCGAAAGTAATACCAGGCGTCGACTCTAAAAACTCAATTATCGTTTTTGGTTTTTCCGAACACCCGATACTCCCAAAAAAGGAAATCATTAGTATTGTTGAGAGTGAGAATATTTTTATTTTTTGAGACATAACATTCCTTCCTTCTATCATTTCAATAACATCTAAAATAACTTTCATGGAAAACAAATGCTATCATAATGGGGATGACGAGTACAAATAAGTTGCTATGATGAAAAACCTTACCTTTTTAACCTTTCCTGAATCAGTCCACCTACATGAATAGGGTGTTTTTAGATAATAACGGAACATGCTGAAGAACCCGGCGTCTTAATCCTTGAAACAAAGAAACACGCTCTTAAAAATTCTGATATGGACTAAATAAATAATCTGTTCATTTATATCCTGGGGGGGATATCATGAAAACTCAATTATTTTTTGTAACCGCTATTTTCACATTATTTTTGTTGCTTTCCGGTTTAGCTTCTGCCAACACTTTAGATAGCCCGGCAAAAGAGAAGGTGGAATCAAATCTTCTGGTTGGCGTTCAGTCTTCCAATGAAGGTTTGAAAATCAGCTCGGCCTTTTACCTTGGTGAGATTAAATCTGAGAAAGGTGTAAATCACCTAATGAAGATATTGCGCGAAGATTCAAATCCAGGCGCTAGATTAATGGCGGCTCTTTCACTTATTAAGATTGAAGATCCGCAGGGATTGTATCTTGTAAAAAGAACCGCTCAGTTTAATAGCGAGGAAAGAGTTAGAAGAATGAGTGACAAACTGTACTATGCTTATTTAATTAATAAGTATGTTGAAGAAAATCCAAAAGAAGCTCCATCATTTGCAGTCTTAAAAAAATAAATAGTTCTATTCTCCTTTAGTTAGTTAAAAACCCGGTTGCGCATATCAGCCGGGTTTTTTATTTCAACTTATTTTTTATAATTCGAAGATCCCCTGGAACCACCACTACTGCTTCTTCTGCGTGGGCCTGAACTATTCCCTTTACTGTAACTCCCGCTTCGTGGTGCAGTATGCTTCTTTACCAAATGCTTTGCAGGTATCGGCTCAAGTAAATTTTCTTCGGGGTACGAGCATTGTATTTTTTTACCAAGATATTCTTCAAGCTTACCCAGTTCATGCGAATCATCTTCATCAGCAAAATTTATTGAAATTCCTGAAGCGCCTGCACGACCTGTACGCCCAATCCTATGAACATATTCTTCTACATCCTGCGGCATGTTATAATTAATTACGTGCGAAATCGCCTCAACATGAATACCGCGTGAAGCTACATCGGTTGCCACTAAAACCCGCACATTTCCTTCACGAAACTTTTCCAATCTTCTTATACGCTGTTTTTGCTCAACATCGCCTGTTAATAGGGTGCAGCTAATTCCATATTGCTCAAAAGTCTCTTTTAGTTTTTTTGCTTCATGCCTGCGGTTTACAAAAACCAGAACACGTTCCAAATTTTTATGCATGATAATGTTATATAGAAGCGTTGGTTTTTCCTCAACTGTTGTTATGTATGTGATCTGTTCCACGGTATCAACAGCAACATCGTCAGGTTTTACAGATACTTCAAACGCTTGTCTTGTCCAGGATTCGGCAAGTCGAGTAACATCCGTGCCCATAGTTGCTGTGAAAAACATCGTTTGTCTTTTTGCCTTTTGGGGCAGATTATATACAATTTTTTTAACATCGGGTATAAAACCCATATTTAACATTCTATCAGCTTCATCAATAATAAAGATTTCCACTTTGCCTAAATCAACAAGTTTCTTCTGGATAAAATCTATCAAACGCCCCGGTGTACAAATAAGAAGATCACAAACTTCATGTTTTAAAATTCTCATTTGCTTGTTATAGTCAACACCGCCAAGAAGGGATAGAATTTCGCAAGGCACATATTTCCCAAGCCCCCTGGCATCCTTCTCAATCTGCAAGACCAGTTCGCGGGTTGGTGCAAGAATTAGTGCACGCGGAGTGCCATGCGGGCGCTTTTTCTCAATTGGATTTTTAAGAAAATGACTGAGTATGGTAACAAGAAAGGCTGCAGTTTTTCCGGTGCCGGTCTGTGCCTGGGCTGTAACATCTTCACCCATCAATGACCTGGGTAAAGTTTCAGCCTGTACTTGAGTACAATACTTGAATTCAAGATCATATATTGCATGTAGAATCTCTTCCGGCATTTCAAAATCATGAAACCTTGTTTTGCCATCTTCAACAGGAACCTTAAAAAGAGAACTATCCCAAGGCTCTTGAATTACAGATGGTTTTGGGCTTTCACGCTTTGTTTCCTTCCGAATAGGTTTGTCAGCTTTTGAAACTGTCTCTTTGGTATTTGATTGAATTTTCTTCTTTTCTTCATCAAGCTTTTCATGACGCAATCTATATTCCTCAGGAGTTTCCCTCTTTCGCTGATCTCTGGGAAGATGGGAACCACTTCGCTTTCTCTGCGGATATGATTTATATTTATTAGGTGATGTATTAAGCTCATTAGCTTGTTTTACAACCGGAGGCGCCGATACTTTTTTTGATCTCCCCCCAACAATAGTTTTCAATTTGTTTACAATATTTTTGAACAATTTTGGCTTCTGTTTAGTGGATAGCTTCTGAATTAGAGTGCTAAATATACGAAGTAATTCAATAGGAGATAGGCAATCGTATAAAATAAAAACAACTCTTTTGTATTAATAATTTCTTAATTCAACAATATATCCGTAAAAATAGAAATATTTTTGCTGCCCATTTATGTCATATTGTATCTTACCTGCCTTCGAAAATCAACAGTATTTAGCTCTTCTACCTGCATGAAATGGGCATTTTAGGATATCTGCACTTATTTCACGGAACAACCTCCCAATACCGGCGTCTTAAGTATTGAAACAAAGAAACACGTTCTTAAAAATTCTGATATGGACTAAATACAATTTATTCATTTATATCCTGGGGGGGATATCATGAAAACTCAATTATTATTTATTATCGCCTTTTTTACTTTCTTCATATTGTTTAACGACTCAACAATCGCAAGCGGTCTGGATAAAGGCTCAAAAGAATCTGTTGAATCAAATTTGATTGTCGGTGTTCAGTCTTCCAACGAGGGTTTGAAAATCAGCTCGGCATTTTATCTTGGCGAAATAAAATCTGTTAAAGGTGTTAACCACCTGATGAAAATATTACGCGAAGATTCAAATCCAGGCGCAAGGTTAATGGCAGCTCTTTCACTTATTAAGATTGAAGATCCGCAGGGATTGTATCTTGTAAAAAGAACGGCTCAGTTTAATAGCGAGGAAAGAGTTAGAAGAATGAGTGACAAATTCTACTACGCGTATTTAATTAACAAATACATGGAAGAAAATCCTAAAGAAGCTCCATTATTCGCAGGGTTAATAAAATAAATTGTTCTATTCTCCTTTAGTTACTAAAAACCCGGCTGCGCATATCAGTCGGGTTTTTATTGTTAATTAAAAACGTAAAATTGTTCACTTTCGAGTAGAACCTTTTCGTTAAAAGGGTTTATTACTTTAATTAAATAATGATGCGACGTGTAGGGCAAATCCATCGGGACTGTCCAAGTCAATTTACCCGTGTTGGGCACGCCATCGGCAATGGTCATTATAAATTCTGATTTTTTGTAAAGTAAAATATCAACCTTTTCAATCCTTGTAAAAGGTACCCACAAAATTTCGTTTGTCGTTCCCATATCCCATCTCGAACCAAATACCGGCGCTGTTATTTCAAAATTCACCGGATCAACGAATAGATATGATTGATCGGGATCAGAAATTCCATTGTCCCGACATCCCAGCAGTAAAGAACCAAGAATTAGAATAAATGGTAATTTACTGAAAACTAGCTGTTTCATTCGTATCGCCTCTGTTTTGTGATTGTATATAAAACTCATCCCCCACGTAAAGAGTATTTACTACCAGACAATTGGAGAGGATATCATGAAGTGCCTGCTTCTTTTCGGTAAAAGCGGCTATTATATACCCTATCATAAATATAAGTCCGGATAATATTTTTCCAAAATATCTTCCTGAAGCTCTGCCAAAACTAATTCTTTCTCCACTCATATCTACAACCTTAAGACTCATTAAGACTTTACCTAAGGTTGCCTGTCTCTTGGAAGACTCCATGAGTGCATAGTAAAGCCAATCAATTAACATTGAAAACAAACTTACAACTATGATAAATTTGATTATGGTGAAGAAAGGGATATCGCCAAAAGAATCAATTCCGATTGTTACGAATTCTTTCTGGTATTCATTTTGATATTCGTAAAATATACTGGCTGCCAAATAAATCCATAAAGGAATTAAGATAATTGTACGGGCGAAACCAAGAATAAGTTGATCAATTAAATGAGCGGCAAATCTTTTCCAAAATCCTGCATATTTTTCGAACATAGTTTTAATCTTAATCTTAGTGGGAATGATATGATAATATATAAATTATTTTCCGAGAAGCAAATTGTCGATTAGTAAATTATTCCAGAATAATTGCTGAGCCAACTACAGGGGAATATAATTTTACCTTTTTCGATTGTTTCAATAGTTCATGTCCAATCCAATCGCGGGAAGATTCTTCACCATGAACCAGCACAATATTTCTTGCCTTCAGTTTTGAACCTAATAACACAATTTCCTCCCGCTTACTGTGGGAAGTAAAATCAAACTTTTTTACCAGAGCCTTATTAATAATCGTGGAATCCAACATTGTAATTTCGTCGCCTTGAGTCAAGTTTGAAACCCGGTAACCTGGTGTTTCGGGATCCATATACCCAACAACTGCAATGCCATAGTTATTTTGTCGCACCCAATAATTTGCTAATTCAAATGAAACAGTATTTTTTAAAAGCATTCCGCTTGATGCTAGTACAATCCCCGGACTGCGTTTTATTTCACTGTAAAAGTGTGGAAAAAGGATTGGTTTTTGAGGGATTGATTTAATTTCAAAATCTGGCATGTTCCGTTTTACTTTATACTTGTGCAGATCGTAAATATGAGAGATCTTTTTACCCAAACCAGCAGTATAGATTTCTGCACGAATCAGTTTTCCCTTGTACATCATGTTTGAAATCACGGTGAGAATTTCCTGCATTTTACCAAGAGAAAATACAGGGATGAGTACACTCCCTCCAGAAATAGTAATATCATTGATAAATTTCGCCAATCTTTTACTTTCATCTTCCCAGGAAGGAAGCGTAGTTGATTCTGTTGAGCCATATGTGGTTTCTGTGATTAGAGTATCGATTTCAATTTTAGGGAATTCAGCACCGGACATTATTGCCTGAGGAGATAAGTTAATGTCACCAGTGAAAAATATTTTATGCCCCTCTGATTCGATGAAAATGGAAGCGGAACCCAGGATATGACCTGCATCTTTGAAAATAACAGAAATACCTCTTTCACCATCATGAAGCAGCCCCTTTATAATAAAGTTTTCATCATAAGAGTAATCCTGTATTGATTGAATTAAAAAGCTTACTTCCCCATGGGTATATGGCTTTATACCGGATTCGGAATCCAATTGCTTACCGATTATAGAGACTGCGTTATGAAGAGTGAGATTAAGTATTTCTTTGGTTTGCGGTGTTGTGTAAATCTTAACATGAGGAAATTTTTTGATAAGGAAAGGAAGAGCACCAACATGATCCTGATGAGCATGAGATATTAAAACAGCATCCAGAGGCTCAAAATCAAGGAGTGAAAAATCGGGAATTGAATCCAGTCCTGTTTTTCTGGGATGAATCCCACAATCAATCAAAATGCCTGTACCGGATATATTCAGGTAATAACAACTGGCGCCGATATCATCAGCGCCTCCGAGTGGTATAAATTTTATCATTAAACGAGACTAGTGAAATTCGTATTTGAATTCCATCTTAAATATCATATTCTCTTCTAAATCATATCTAATTTTATTCAGCAACAATCCATCATCATCGTAAGAATATACAAATTTATGCTGCCTTGATTCAGTACTGAACAGCTCCTCGTTTATAACATTTCCTCTCTCATCATAAGTCATAACAACTTTATAATAAGGAGCTACAATTTCTGTAATGTTACCAAAGTCATCATGAACATAATAAACAGACATCACCCCAACGTTAGGTTCAGTTTTATGGCTGGCAATTTTATATCCGAGACTATCATAAACAACCTTCTCAACAATGGATACATCATGATTACTATCCTCAACAATTCTCTCAACCATCAGTGAATCCTGATATGTCATTATTTGATATGTTGTTCTTTTAATGTCAACAGAATCAATTTCCTCGATACCTGTATTTCTTCCTTGTTCATCATATGTTCTGCTTTTAGAAAGAAGAACCCTTCCATCTGCATCGCAACTGCTCATATTTTGCAACAGTCCATCATCGCTATAAGTATAAATAAATCTGTAATCAACGTATCCTTTTGAGGAATATTTTATATGCTCTACCTTTTCGCCCTTTTTATTAAAGGAAATTTCTTCAACAAGTTTACCACCCGTTTCTTTTCCATCCTGATAAAAATATGAGTAAGCGTATCTTTTAGAAACACCAAAATACTTTGCTTTGTTGTATTCCCTTTCGACTCCTTCAACATTTTTATCTGTTCGGGTAATTTTTGCTTCAGAGGGTAATTTTGGCTGTGTTTTATCATTCTGACTACATGCGGTAATGAGAATGATGCTAAATAATATTAATATGCTAAAAAAACCTCTTATTCCTTTTTTCGTACTCATTAAAGCCACCTGTATTGGTTATAGTTATTAAATGATTTTTGAGTTCTTTAACAAATTGATCAGTTATTTGTTTCGTCAGGGTGTCGTTTCGCTCTCAACATCACTGTTACCATTTATTCTGATTCTATCCCTGTATAATCTTCCAATTTCAGCGCCGATAATAAATAATACCGATGAATAGAAAATCCAAAAAGCAACCACGGCAATAAGGATAAAGGCACCATAAATTTTATTATGAAGTAAGAAATCAAATACATAATACCCAAAAAGAGATCTGGCAGCCTCCCAAAGAACTGTTGCCCATAGCGCTGCAACAAGCGGAACTCTTTTTTGAAGATTCTCATACGGAATAAGGTAATAACTAAAGAAAAATATACCGTAAATAATGAGAAGGGATATTACGGAAAAAAGAAAATCTGTTAACTGGTTAACTCTAAAAAATGCGAGAAACTCAAGCTGATCGGCAAACTCAAGTAATATATTAACTGAGGGCAAAATAAATGTTGAGAGTAAAACAAAAACAATTACTATGAAAACACCTACAATATCCCGTAAAAACGCAACCAGAACATTCTTCTCTTCCCGAACACCAAAAATAAAATTAAGAACTGTCCTTAATCCACTAAATAGCCAGGTTGCTGTGAATAACAACCCAAAAGTACCAAGATAACCGGCAATACTTTTAAATTGAATGACATCGGGTATTCGGTTAAGTATAAAGCTTTTTGTGTAGGTCGCAAAATCAGGATAAGGTATTACTGTATCAATAAGCTGATTTACCTGGCCTTCCACAGTTTCCACATTAATGATATTACCCAGAACATAAAAAAGCAGAAGTACAAGAGGGATCATGCTTATAAAAACAGAAAAAGCTATCCCCGCAGCATAAAGAAATATATGGTGATTGTCGAATGATCTGAAAAGCCCGCCAAAGTAGTAACTTAGAAAATCGAGAAATCGTCTAAGTCGGTTTGCGGAAATAATATTATTTAGAAGACGCAGCAGTTTAAAACGTGACATTCATCTTCCCAATAATTAATAATTTTTTTCTAAATATTACCATAAGATAATAGCACAGAACCAAACTCTGTTATGAAACTTATGCTTTTTTCCTCTCTCCGAGTTCTAATCAGGTTCTAAATATACAATTTTTCACAATTATATAGTTAGTTGAAAGCAAATGTTTTTTAAATCATCAATTTTTTCCTTTGTGCTGCAGGAAAATGCGTTTAACGAACTAAAATCCATACTTGATTTCATTGTTGGTGCAATTGGTTAAGCCCTTATTTAAATTGAATTTCACCCCAAACATTTCTATTTTCCAATCGTCATAAGAGAATAAAATAGTTACATTCTCTATCGAAATACGATAAGTCTGGAGCAGCATGAAAAGCCTTAAAAAAGAGATAGCCTGGATCGCATTTGGTCTGATATTCTCACTTGGGATAATCCTACTTTATAGTAGCAATCAATATGATTCCTTAAAAATGCAAATTGACCGGGATGCTGCTATAAAAATCGCAACAGATTTTTTGGCAACTCAGGACGTTCCAACCGAAAATTATTACACAGAGTGTTATGTTAGAGCGAACAATGTAAATAATAGGTATTACCTTAATTCACTTGGTAGCGAAAAATACAAAAACCTTATAAATAGTGAAGAATTACCCGTTCATGGGTGGAGAGTATTTTTACATGAGAATCTATTTAGGGATGAACCACAAACAAATTATATAGTTGATTTAACCTATTCGGGTAAGCTTCAAAGATTTCAGAGGACAATACCTGACACCATAGATATCCAAACTGTTACTCAGGAAGAGTCAAGAGCAATAGCCGAAGATTTCCTGGAGAATACTGTTGGATTTGATTTAGCTGATTTCGATCTGGTTTCTTCTAATGTGGCATCGTTTAAAAACAGGAGCGACTTCACATTTAGATGGGAGACTGACTACCAATCGCCCCAAGGGATTTTAGTACTGGAAGCAACTATTCAGGGAAATATTCCGGGTGCTTTCAATTTAGAATTTGAACCTGGGCAAGCTACGTTTAGCCAGTTCGAGATCACTGAAACTTTGTTAAATACTTTGTCGATTGTATTTGTTTTCTTCCTTACTCAATTTGCCATCTATTTCTTCATTAAGAAATATCATCAGGGGGAGGTCTGGCTAAAAATTGGGCGTAATATTTTTATTGTTTTTTATCTAATTCAGTTTCTTCTCTTAATCAATTTGTGGCCGGAACTTGGCAGAGGTGTTGGTCTTGGCAATGTAAATATTCTCCTAACCAAAATTGTAATTTTTGTTCTCTATGCGCTCATTTTGTATCTTTTACTAAGTTTACTGGTATTTAGCAGCTGGGCTGTTGGCGAATCCTACGCTAGGGAACTTTGGCCTAAAAAGCTTCACGGAATAGATGCTTTTTTCAAGGGCAAGTTCTTCACTCTAAAATCCGGCGAAGCAGTTATTCGTGGTTTTGTCTTTGCGCTTGGTTTAGTTTTTCTTTTCAATATAACAGAGTGGCTTTTAAATTCAGACACTAACAATCTTTTTATTTCGTACAATGAGGATCTGGATATATTTTCCGGCATCTACCCGGCAGTTTCCGTTATTTTAGGATCTCTTGAGAAATCATTTTTAACTGCTATTGTTCTCGGATTCTTCGTTATTAACAGCTCATACCAAAAATGGCAAAAGAAATGGCTATCAATTATAATAACCGGATTAGTAACAATGCTATGCGGTGTAATAGCTGTATCACCTCCTTCTCTATCGGTTTTACCAATTGATTTACTTTTACTTTTTACATTTGGATGTTTTTACGCCTATTTATTCTTCCTTTTCGATTTGCTAACTCTTTTCAGCATGCTATTTAATGTGAGTTTGTTATCAGGGGCATTGGTACTGTACTCTTCCGACACATCCTTTTTTGATTATAATTTAGTTGCAGTTGCAGTTTTTATTTTAGTATCGCCTGCAATTTATTTTATTAGTCTTGTTAAACGGGATGAATTTGTAATGGAGAGTTTTGGTATGCCCTCTCATGTAGCCAGAATATCAGAGAGAGAGAGACTAAAGAAGGAAATGGAGATTGCCGCGAAAGTACAATTGAGTTTGTTGCCAAAAGAAAACCCATTGCTGGCAGGCTATGATATAGCGGGACTCAGTATTCCGGCCATTGAAGCCGGGGGTGATTACTACGATTTTGTAAAGCTGGACAGGAACCGGATAGGAATTGCTATTGGTGATGTTTCCGGTAAAGGTGTTGGCGCCGCCATTTATATGACTCTTACCAAAGGAATTTTACAAGCCCACGCTGAAGAAAATGTATCTCCTGCAGTTGTACTCAGCAAGGTTAATAAACTTCTCTACAAGACTATCGAAAAGAATTCATTCGTGAGCATGTACTATTCAATTCTCGATATGGAAAATCATTCCATAAATTATGCGCGGGCTGGTCACAATCCGGCTATTTTCTGCAGTTGCGATGGTGGTGCGCCATATTTTCTTTCCAGTAAAGGAATTGCGCTGGGACTTGAAGAAGGTGAAAAATTCAACCAGACCCTACGAGAGGCTGAGAAGAAACTTGAACCGGGTGATATGATAATTTTTTACACTGATGGTTTTACCGAAGCAATGAACGAGAATCTTCAGCAATTTGGGGAGCAGCGTCTTCTTGACTTAATAGAGTCTAACAAAAGAAAGACCGCCAACGAATTAGTTGATACTATAGTAAAGAATGTTAATAAATTTATTGACGTTTTCCCCCAACATGATGATATGACTATTGTAGTGGTGAAAAGAACATGAAAAAATGAGAAAACAAATCTCACAAAACCAGCTAATATCAGCATATTATTAAACTAGTATTTTCATTAGATTTCTCTTCGTTTCATATTTTTGTTGTTTTTTTGTTACTCGTTTGTTACTTTGCAAAAAGAAACAAATAAGAAGAGATCCAAATGAAAGTTACAATTAGAAAAAAGAAACTTTCCAACGGCGACCATTCACTCTATCTTGACGTTTACAAACATGGTAAAAGGAAATATGAATTCCTCAATCTGAGATTAACTAAAGATAAGCTACTAAACAAAGAAACACTCCAACTTGCAGAAAGTATTAAAGCAAAAAGAATAATTGAACTGCAGAATAATGAACATGGCTTCATATCGCATCATAAGAAGAAAGCTAATTTTGTTGATTATTTTCAAAAATTAAAGGATGAAAGACCTGCCGATAGAAGTAGCTGGTATAGTACAAATGAGAAATTAAAAACATACACTAATGGATACATTCAATTTGCAGATATAGATGAAGAGTGGGTTAAAGCTTTTCAAAGCTTTTTATTAAGTGAAGTTTCGCAGCACACAGCTTTCCATTATTATTCGAATATTAAATATGCCTTTAACAGAGCGGTAAAGGAAAAAATAATATCCAGCAATCCCTGCGCTTTGGTGGATAACATTCAAAAACCAGATGTTCAGAGAGTCTACCTGGAGCTGGATGAAATTAAAAAGCTCGCTTCAACTCCTTGTTCAAACCCTGAAATCAAAAGAGCATTTTTGTTCAGCTGCTTTACTGGATTAAGAATAAGTGATGTTTATGCTCTGACATGGGGGAACATAAAAAGTGATGTCATTGAATACAGGCAAAAGAAAACTACAAGAATGGAATATTTGCCACTATCAGGAACAGCACAAGAATTATTGAAACAACAAAAACCTGAAAACATATTACCTATGCCGGATATTAAAGTATTTAGGCTACCAACTAAATCACCAATGCTGCAGACAATTAAAACTTGGGTTAAGAAAGCCAAAATTGATAAAAATGTATCTTTTCATACAGCAAGGCACACCTTTGCAACATTGTCACTCACCCAAGGGGCCGATATTTATACCGTTTCCAAACTACTTGGACATAAAGATATTTCTACGACACAGAAATATGCACGCATCGTAGATGAAGTTAAACGACTAGCTGTTGATAATTTACCATTGATTGAAATTAAGTGAGGTGAACAAATGCTGAGATTTAATGATTTGGAAGTTCCAATAAAGGATAAACCAATTGAAATTCTGCACGATAGAATAATTTTACTCTGCGAGGAAATGGAAAAAAATGGGATTGATGATGTACTTCTTTCACAAATAGAAGAATCCATATTAAAAATTGATCAACATGATTTTGCAATACATTACATGAGATTACTGGTTGTTGCATTGTCAACATTCCCGTCGAAATTCTTAAAAAGATTAAAACTTTCCCAAAAGATTGTTCGAGAGATAAATTACCATTCTTATTACCACATTATGAACACGTGGTGGAGTCAATTTACAAATAGAGTGGAAAAATTATTAACGTTTAGTCCAAATTATGAAGAGAATAGTGATATTGATGAAGAATGGAGTGCTTTTTCGTCTTCGTTCCGAGAATTATTTAATGACTCATTTTTTAAATCATTCTACGAATGTGATCATACTGAGATTATAACATTTGATGAAATAGTTGAAGTATCACGAAAAAAATACGAAGGGCTCTTTCTTCTAACCCAGCGTCAAAGTTATAAGTTCGAACCAAACAAAAAATACACGGATGAAATGTTCGAATTCACAACTGACCTTATCAATTTTGGACTTGTAGAGAAAGATGCCTATAAAAAAACGTTAATTGAATTCGGATATGATGTTCTTAAATTCGATTCATATAGGCAAATATATAAGCTAAACCTTAAGGAAGAGTGAAAGTAAACTTTCACTTTTCCGAAAGTAAACTTGCTTTTCAAGAGTTCTTTTTCAGGTTACCTTTGCTAATAAGAAAACAACTTAGAGGCAAAGATGAATAAGAAATTAGAACAAAGAATAACGACTCAACACTCTCCTATTGAAAATAACTTTGAAAAACCGCTCACACTTATTGAAGCAGCAGCTTTCATAGGCGTATCCAAATCATGTCTTTACAAGATGACTCATAAGAATCAAATCACTTACTATAAACCAAATGGTAAAATGATTTACTTCACACGGGAAGAACTTACCAATTGGGTACTAAGGAACCGTATTCAGACAAAGGATGAGTTGGAAGCCAGGGCTGTCGAACATGTTACTAATAACAAGTAGTAGGATAGGACAAAAAATGTCCTCACCCAACATGTTTGATACCATTAAATTTATTATTGAAGGTTGCTCACTCTCGGACTACCCGAGTTTGGGAAATAAGAGAGGTAGGATAAACTTAATCACAGAAGAAGTGTATTCTCAGTATTCTTTTCACAATAATTTCTGCTTACGAAATACCAAAAAAGGGATCACTGTTTCGGGAAGTCTGAATAAGTATTATCATGGTAATAATCTTAAAATCATTCAGCCGGATGAAATAGAGATTGCGGTTAACGCAATCATTGATAATCTGGATCTTCATGGTGTCCCTCTCATATTAAGAAGGATTGATATTGGAGTAAATGTCCCACTGGACCACCCGGTCGAACTTTACACTTCAAATTTACTGGAATTACCCAGGTACGATTGGAATGCTTACAACAACTACCAGACCGTGAGTTTTAGGACAAATCGTGTGACAGTTCAATTCTACGACAAACTTGCTGAGATGAAGAAAAAGAGAGAACAGATTAATGTGGAAGACAGGAATATTCTGCGATTTGAAATTCAGTACAAGAACAGACTAAAGCAGGAATATGAATTTGAACCTACTATCCGCAGTTTGTGCGATCCTAACTTCATAAATCAGAACCTAGAAAAATTATTCGACACCTACATGAAGATCAGGAAAACAAATATTCTTCAAACAAATAGCTTCGAAAGTAAAACAAAAAAAGACTTTATGGATTCAATTTTTCTTTCCGGGCTTAAGAGTAGAGGTGCAGAAAGTTGGTTGAATGAGCTAGAACTAATTTCAGATAATTGGCCGGATAAACAAAAGAGTCGTGCGAAATCAAAAATTCTTGATACAGTAAATCAATTTGGTACTCAAAAGAATTCTACGCTTATGGAAGAGTTAGATGACAAAATAAATGAAGCAATTAATAACTACGGGAAATAAGGAGTATGTCATGGAGAAGGCTAATTTAACACCCTTAAAATCAATTAGAAAACATTGCCTGGATTGTTCAGGAGGAAGCCCTAAGAACGTGAGGGAGTGTGAGATACAGGACTGCCCACTATTTGGTTTTAGATTTGGAAAAAATGCAAGACGCAAGGGGCTGAAAAAGTCGTTTGATGGTGCAACCCATAGTTAGGGCTAGACTTATCAAGTTATGATGAATATCGCATGCTGTAACGCTTTAAAATTGCAAATTGGCTTATTCCTGAACCCTTCTCAATTGTATTATTTACTTTGTCCCTAACTAAAAATGCAACAGCTTTTAGTGAGAGTTTTCTTACACTATAAAAAGGAGTGTGGATTATTAAGAATCCTCAATTTCTTAGTTTTTTGGGTAAGCGATAGTGAGCGATTTTTGATTTTTCGAGGTGCAAAAACAGTCCATTTTCTTGCGTTTTTGACATAAATAACATGAAATAACGTAGATTTTAACATAAACTCAGGGAAAAACCAGAAAATCGACGATTAAACATTGCGGTTTTGACACTAATTCGCACTTTTCAAATTTATAACGCGATAATAACACGAATTGCGGGTGGATTTGCGTGAGATTTACTCGAAAATATTAGCTGATAGGTATATTTTTTTCCTTTAATAATACAGTCAGATATTTAATTATCACAAAAGCTATAGTGAATGAAACAATATTAAGAATGTAGGGATTAACTGTGTTACTTAAAAAATTGTCGAAAGAATAGTCTATTAATAGATTAATGGTACTACTTAGAAGTATACTGGCAATTGTTGCTGCAATGGTCTCCTTTTCGTATAAAATCAAAGAGTAAAATACATTGATGACAAGTAAAAAAGCAAATAACAAGATTAGAGGGAATAAAAAAAGATCTAATAAAGATGAGAATGATAGTTCATTCAGAAAAGTAAACAATTCCCTTATCTTTTCATATTTAGCTCCAGCAAGGAACCCAAAATCTTTCGAATCGAGGATATAATATAGAGTTTTATAATTCTCTTCAAAAAATAACTGTATAGACTTTGTAGCATAACCACCTAGCCTGAAAAAAACTATATATACCATATAAAATCCACCAACAATCTGAAAAAGCGTTAGAAATATTGCTTTTATTCCAATTGATGCGTGGTAAAACAATAGTCTAGTCCCAATTTCCAGTCCATATAGTCTTTTCACGACGTATAAATAGTTTTTGTGACTTCCATAAACCTGGTTACACACTAGTATAAAAAATACTATGTATACACTTTGTCTAACTTGTTCAATAGAAAAAGAATCAAGATTTAGAAAGAAAATCAAGAAGATCAAAAGTATGCATATCGTATAACTGATTATGTAAAATGTTCGCTGTTTGTTAACATTCTTTTTAAAGCCCTTTCCAAATATAGAATTATATCCAGAAATCTGATCCTCATCCTTAACAGTTATTCTTTTAACTAAATCACTGGTTCGATGATTTATAATTGCAAATAAAGGTTGAAGAATGTTGTAAGTGATAATTAGTAATGATGATCTAATAAAAATAATTAAAAATAAACTAGCCAGATGATCGAAGTAACGATTATAAATTATGCCTACAAGAAATTGATTATCCGGAAAAACATTTTCTATACCAGAGTTTATGAATTCGTAATACCGATAAAATAATGTACATATTAAAACAAAAATTAATAATATGAATACAAAATTTGTCGAGTGGATGTAAAACCTAAAGGCTTTTTTTCTACTTTCAACTACTTGTTTCTTAAAGCCATGTTTTTTTTTAATTAAGTAGATTCCTTTTAATTTTTTGATAATTTTGTTTAGCATTTGTTCCTTTTACTTTAGTAAATTAGTCAGCGTTAACCACCTAAAATACCATCTCTAGTCACCCCTAAGAAAGTCAATCCAAAACTTATTACTAATTCTTATTCCCCCACATACAAATACTTCTGGAAATCAATAAAAAGATTTCTAATGTCTGGTATACTCCCAAGTCTCTCTGAGGCATCACTTATTGAGTGATACTTTAACTCCAATAACCCTGGCAGCTTATCCTGGTCAAGTTCTTCAACGCCTGTCTGGATGTACTTGGAGAGTACAAAATCCAAAAACTCTTTCTGCTCATTGTCCAAAGTGGCAAAGATACTCTTCTGGGCAGCTGCTACTCTCAGTTCTCTTGAAATGGGTTTTACAGCATAGGCGATAAACTCAAGTACATCAAATAGATCACTCTTATCAGCATCTATTAACTTTTGTAGAGTGGTCAGTTCATCTATTCCAAATCCCGCATCAGCAAGTTTGTCTAACAAGACTTTACGTGTTATCGGGTTTGCCCAGATAAAACGCAGCTCATCCTCGCTCTTGAATAGATCAGGTAAACTGCCATAGAGACTCTGTAAAAACTCCTCTACAGTGAGCTGCTCTCCGTTCGGTCCCCAAAACGTAGATTCTACGGTATGCTCAATTTCGAGCTCTTTTCCCTCTCCTAATTTTATCTTAACCTTCTTTATGCAAACACAGGGATATTGCCCGCACTTCTGGCAAGCAGGTGGAGGCTCTTTGATACACCAACAGGGAGGAATCTTTCCACAGTCAGGACAAGGTTTAGGAGGCTCATACTCACATTCGCAGGGGTACTTACCGCACTTGAAACAGGGCTCAGGTTCAACCGGCTCACCATCCCATTCCGGATCCTTAAATCTTTCGCTCGCATTTACAAAATCGTAAATGGTGAAAAAGTTTTTACCGTCAAATAATCTTGTCCCTCTACCGACAATCTGCTTGAACTCTACAATACTATTTACCGGACGCATCAGTACAATATTTCTGATATTCCGGGCATCAACGCCTGTGGATAATTTTTGGGATGTGGTTAGTATTGTCGGTATCGTTTTCTCATTATCCTGAAATTCTCTTAAATACTGTTCACCCAATTCACCATCATTGGCTGTAACTCTAACACAATAATTTGGTTCATTGCTCTTCTTAAACTGATTAATCAAATCTCTAACGGCAGCTGCATGATCTTGCGTTGCACAGAAGATAATCGTTTTTTCATTCTGGTTTATCGAGTCCAAAAATAGTCTTACACGTTTTTCCTCTCTTGCCTTAATCTCTATAATCCTGTTAAAATCACTTTCAGTGTATGTTTTCCCCTCTTCAATTTCTCCCTCAATAATTTTATCATCAGATTCATAGGTATATTCATCAAGCGAGGTTTTTATACGCTTTACCTTAAATGGTGTTAAGAAGCCGTCGTTAATGCCCTCCTTAAGGGAATAAATATAGACAGGATCACCAAAGTATTCGTAGGTATCAACATTCTCCGTTCTCTTAGGCGTAGCTGTTAAACCAATTTGAACAGCAGGTGAAAAATAATTCATTATTTCACGCCAGGTACTTTCGTTGTTTGCACCACCACGATGACACTCATCAATAATAATGAAATCGAAAAAGTCCTTTGGATATTCTCCGAAGTAAGGAGTATCATTTGGACCGCTCATAAAGGTCTGAAATATGGTAAAGAAAATAGAACCGTTAGTTGGAACGCTTCCCTTCTTTTTAATTTCATGTGGTCTTATACGAACCAGAGCATCTTCAGGAAATGAGGAGAAGACATTAAACGCCTGATCTGCGAGAATATTTCTATCTGCTAAAAAGAGAATTCGTGGTCTTCGTTTTCCATCATACTGTAAATTCCATCTGGAGTGAAACAACTTCCAGGCTATCTGAAAGGCAATAAAGGTTTTACCCGTACCGGTGGCAAGAGTTAGCAATATTCTCGGTTTTTTTTCTGATACGGCATCAAGAACTTTTTCTATAGCAATATCCTGATAAAACCTGCCACCCATGGTACCCCCTTTATCTTCAAAGGGGACAGAATTATATTTATCCTGCCATTCGTTCTGTTCCGGGAATACTTCGTTCCATAATTCCAAAGGCTCGTGAAAATTTTCTACTGATGCCTCAAGAGCAGTATCCATATTGATGTAATAAATCTCTTTTCCGTTGGCGGCATAAGTATGATCAAGTCCAAGCTTTTCTGCATAATTTTTTGCCTGGGCAACACCTTCACCAACTTCTTGTTCATCACTTTTTGCCTCAACCACAGCAAGCTTTCTGCTCTTGTATGCCAGGACATAATCAGCTATCAGGGCTTTACCCCTTCCGCCGCTCGCTTTTATTTTACCTTGAGTAATTGTGTACTCACGATGAACCTTAACATCGGGGTTAGCTTTACTATCCCAGCCATTTTCTTTTAGCTTAGGATCAATTAGTTCTGCTCTGGTTTCGGCTTCGTTCATATAGCTTCTATATTTTTTGTAGTATTTAATTCCCCATTAAAAGCTTTTTGCAATATACTTTTCTTCAATTCTTCCAGATCATTTATTTTTTGTTGATATATGTCTTCAAGTTTTTTTGTTTCAAAACGCAGAGCGTCGAGTTTTTGGACAAGTGTTTGTTGCACTGATAGTACAGGAATCGGGATTGGAATTTTATTTAGCATTGTTTGATTTAATTTTGGTTGTGCCATTCCACTTACAAAATCATCTAGTTTTATAGAATTGAGATACAGCTCAACAAATTTTTGAGTTACAATATTTTTAAATTTCAGAACGTGAGCATGATTGTTCACCCAGGTCTTACCGCTAATTGAAAAAGCAATTGGGTAAGTTCTTGCTAAAAGATTCGCCCCATCTTCAGAAATGCAAAGTAAATCTTCATCAAATAAATAATCTGCTACATAATCAACTATTCCAGAGGCTCCATAATAAGGGATTGTCCCCTTGTTCCTTACATTTTTTGTTATTGGAACTCTCTTGCTATCCAAATTTTCCGATATTTGATTCAAAGTTTTCTCTTCCCAACCCTCACCTTCTTGCCCTGAGCGTGTCGAAGGGTCAAAGATGGATTGCAAATAACTCTTAAAAAGTTCTTTGGCATTTTTAAGGTTTTGCTCAGCATTGGCTTTTGCCTTTACGATAGCAGCAAAGGCTTTATCTAAAATGGCTACGATGCGTTGTTGCTCGGAGAGTGGAGGGAGTGGGATATTTGTATTTCGAATTTTAATTTGTGATATATTTGGTTGTGCTCCTCCAATTGCTTGTGCAACTAATTCTTCTTTTATTGAAAGAAAGTAGTAAAATAAATACTCGGGAATAGTTTGTTCATTTGGAAGAATACCGCAAACCGCTTGATTTGTACAAGCCTCAAATTTTAGAATACCAACTTGCCCAGCGGTTGCTCCATACATTGCGACTAAAACTGTATTTATTGGAAATAACTTTGCTGATGAGTTTTTTAATCCTTTTTCTGTAATAAAATTTTTTGCCTGAAAAACTTCTCCTTGCCCCACTTCACCACTCATCAACCAAGGAATAGTTCCTCCCTGATAAAAATCTTTATGGGCTTTCAATGGAGTTCCACCAGCACCAGTGTCACAAACATCACCCAACCTTTTTATTTCCCAACCTTTAGGCAACTGATTTTGTCGAATGGTCATACCAGATCCAAAATTGAGTTTAGGATATCTGCGCTTTCTTCATCAAGAGCTTTTATCGCATCCAAGATTTCCTCTGGTTGACGTAAAGCGGTTTCTTCTTTTTTATTGGGGTTTTTAACGCTAAGATCGAAAGTCACCGGGTCAACATCAGCTATTTTAACTGACCAGCTGTTTTCGCTATTTGCTTTTGTACTTTGCAGCTTTACAAATTCTGCTAAATCATTTTCATTTAGCGAGTTAGTCTTGCCAAGGTTTCTATCCAGGTTTAATTGATAATACCAGACTTTTCTGGTCGCGCTTCCTTTCTCAAAAAATAGAACTACTGTCTTAACACCAGCCCCCTGAAAGGTACCGCCTGGTAAATCGAGGACAGTATGTAAATTGCAGCTCTCCAGCAGCAGTTTTCGCAAACTCACCGAGGCATTATCTGTATTACTTAAAAACGTGTTTTTGATAACAATACCAGCTTTACCACCGGCTCTTAGTATCTTAATAAAATGCTGCAAAAAGAGAAAAGCTGTCTCACCAGTTTTTATATTAAAGTTTTGTTTTACTTCATCCCGTTCCTTGCCCCCAAATGGAGGGTTTGCCAATACTATATCATACCTGTCTTTTTCCTGAATGTCGGCAATATTTTCTGCCAGTGTATTAGCATGAACTATGTTTGGCGCTTCAACCCCATGAAGTATCATATTCATTGTGCCTATAATGTAGGCTAAGGATTTCTTTTCCTTACCATAAAATGTTTTTGTTTGCAGAACATTATTCTGTGATGTTGAACGTTGTTTATTATGCTCCTGAAGGTATTCAAAAGCCTCGCACAAAAAACCGGCTGAACCAACCGCACCATCGTAAATGGTTTGTCCAAGTTCAGGCGCAACAACTTTTACAATAGTTTTTATGAGTGGACGTGGAGTATAATACTCGCCACCATTTCGCCCAGCACTCCCCATGTTTTTAATTTTGTCTTCGTACAGATGACTCATTTCATGCTTTTCAGCATGTGTCTGAAAACGCAACTGGTCAATTAAATCGATTGCCCCGCGTAGAGTATAGCCACTCTGTATTTTATTTTTAAGCTCGTTAAATATCTCTCCAACTTTATACTCAAGTGTATCAGGCGAAGATGCAGAAGTTTTGAATTTCTTTAGATATGGTATTAATTGTAGATCAACAAAATCTTTAAGATCATCCCCGGTAAGAGCTTTATTAATATCGATTTTACCATCTCCATTTTTAGGCGCCGCCCAAACATCCCATCTGTATTCATCATCAATCAGATACTCATATTCCTTCCCAACCAGCTCAGCTTTAGATTTCCGTTCCTTTTCTAAATCGTCAAGGTACTTTAGAAACAGAATCCAGGACGTCTGCTCAACATAATCCAACTCATTGGAGCAACCAGCGTCTTTATGTAAAATGTCATCAATATTTTTAAAGGTTTGTTCGAACATTATTGGGTTCCATCCAGATTAGAGAAATATTTAGTTGTTTTGTTAATTAGTTATTAAAGATAAGTTTTTGGATCATGATATTCCTTATCATTTCGAATTACCAATCCTTATTTGGAAGTCAGCTAAAAGCGCTTGTTATGTCGTTCGTCGAACCACGTACGCGGTTGGCTCAATCTCCCACCCATCTATTGCTGATGGATCACGGTATTCCAATTCACCACCTTCGCAAACAGGGTTGTCGCCACGACTCGCAAAGCGAATTCCACTTACTATCGCAAGAGCAGTTCTCTGATTGTCGTCCAAGTGCAACCGAACTTCATTGGCAGTCATCAAGACAGCATCGGCGTTAGCACTTGTAGTTCCCTTGACCTCAACTTTGGTCACGAAGTCACCCTTGCTCGCACTATAGTCGTATGATTGGGTAGACGACATATCCTTTACAGTATAGCCAAGTCCTTTAAGGTATTTGCTTGTCACCTCCATGGCGTGGATTTCGACCGCTCGCCTTTCTTTAGCGCTGAGTCCGTAACCCTGGCGTGAAACCGCATTTTTTTTCCGCGGATTAACTACTGACTCAATCTCAATTTTTGAAATCTCAGCCGAGCTTAGATCTTCAAGGTCGCTATATGATTTATAAAGAACGGCCAGTATATCTAACCCGGAATCGATTGACGCTAGAAACTTTTCGTCAGACAGATCGGAAATGAAATGAGTCTGACAAAATGCTGTAGCCTTCTCAAATGATTTTGGCAACGGCAATTCTGAGCCAATCTCTATAGTATCGGTAAATCTAGAATAATCGATTTTTGCCTTTTTCGCTGTGGCACGCGCCCAGTCGACTTTCCTTTGAATCTCTTCATTCGAATTTGGAATCAAGTCCCCTTTGTCACTATCCCAAGTTGTCGATGCACACCCTACACATACAAAGCACCGCGACCCGTCTACGGAGAAGTGAATAACCAAATAGAAACCAGTAGTTGCCGAGGGCGACAGTTCTCTAGAAAATATTCGAACCCAGGGCGCAGGTGTCTTTCGCCCGATCCCGTCACGCCCCTCAATATCAGTGCTGTCACCGAACTCACTTAGCCTCTCACAGAACCTCTCACGGAAACCAGCCAATTGCGAGGGAAGTGTATCTCGTATAAGGCGCCCCCTTTTTTGCATGGGTTCCGTATTTTCGCTTGAATATTGCGGCTGAAAACTTGCGATTTCTCTAATCGTTCCGGATAGCATTTAATTTCCTTTTTTTTCAAATAAACATAACGCTGATTTATGTTAAAACACAACCAAATTACTTTCTCTAATTATTTATTTAGAGAAAGTATCATCTGTTTTTGCTGTCAAAGCAGCTATGTTAATTTTTTTTAAGGGTGATTTACGTCCTATTGACTTTATACTTGTTAAAGAAGCTATGCATTAATTATTGTCTCCCATTTGTTCTCATACTTTAAAAGACAATCTTTGACTTGGCTTTCCTTGTTATGCAGCTGGGTTACTCCTAACTGTTTGTTGTTTCCTTTTTCCTTCATGACCTCAGATTTTGACATGATGAAAAACCTTGATTTACCTTCTCCTTCAAAGATAACTACTACTAAGAAATCGTAATCTTTTTCAATACGGGCGATAGAATTATTTGTTGCCTTATTGTGTAGTTCAGTCGATTTTACTTGGATTCTGACAACTTTATCTTTTCTTAAAATAGACGTAAGGTCAAAGTCTGGTTGATTAATATTTATAGCTTGATAGGTTTCAATGTCTCTTTCTAAGAGGCATGCTAAAACTCTATATTCTCCATATTTGCCAATTGATTTCATTATACTATTCCATGCTGTTTAAGATGCCTGACGTTGTCGCTTTTCACCCGCACGCCCATAACACCAATGCTTAACTGACAACGAATATTTATAATGTGTAGCCGCCATTAACTTTCCGCACAATGGCGGCGACCTAACTTACTTACATAAACTACGCTGAACAAAATGCCGAACGAAAAAACTAAACCTTAAAATTACACTTCACTCAAACCGTTTCGCCTGCCCGCCGTACTTTTTGGCGGGGTCTGCTTGTAAAGCTGGTTATATTTCCACAATCATTTAATTCTATCAATATGAATTTTCTTATTCAGTATTGGATGAACTACAACTGAATAAGTTTGACCAGTGAAAAAATTAGATTCGTTTATTGGTGATATTTCAATCGATCTATAAAAATAGGAGTGGTCTTTCTTAATTATTCCATAGTTCTTTTCAAAAAACAAAGGTAAATCATTTATAAAAAACTCATCCTTTGGAAGAGTATCCTTTGCTTCCTTATAATTGTCCCATAATATTTCATTTTTCAGTTCTTGTGGATCTTCCTTTAAGTAAAAGTTGAATAATTCAATCCATCTCTGTTTTTTTGATAACTCTATTTGATCAGCGAGAAAACTGAACTCATTGGGCCCAGCAACAACATTTCTAATATATTTATCAATGCTTTCGTTTAGATTGTTATTCTTTTTTAATCTATCATTTATAATGTCTTTATCAAACTTTAGTTTTGTATGCAACTTATCAAATGTATTTTCATCAATTTTATCAACATTGTCTTTAACAAAAGAAGTTAATTCAAATTCCATTTCATCCATTTTATGTAGGAGAGAATTGTAATCGATTTCCAAATTGGCTAAGACTGATTCTTTAAGTAATTCTATAAACTCATCGTTATCAAGACTAGAAATCATAAAATGTAATAAATTAGTTTTGCTTGATTTAATTAGCTCATTAAGAAAAGCAAATGGTTGAATAGGAAAAGGTTTAGCTGAGAAAATATCGGTAATCAACATGTGCTCACCATTATTTGGAGCATTTCCATGAAAATCGTTCCATAACTTATAGGCATAATTATTTACATTAACATCAAGGTTTTGTTTTAGGAAATAATAAATCTGGAAGAATAGTTTATAATAATTAGGATCATAAAGCTTGGATTTTATAATATTGGCTATTTCTATTCTTTTTTCTGTGGGTAGATTATATGCTCTAGTTATATTGACATTGAATATTCTTTCCTCTTCGGAGCTTAATCCATCAATAATTTCACGATAATTAATATTCTCAATGACCTCTTTAATTTCTAATGGGGAATTAATGAAGTCATTAAATCTAGTTTTTGCCTCTTCGACATCCGTTTTTGATTTTTCAAGATGTTTGTCTATCTCACGCTTTGATAAGCTAAAGGATATGATACTGTATATACCAATGAAAAATAAAAGAGCAGTAATGATACCACCAGCCCAGCTTGCAATTGATAAATAGTTGTTTGAAGTAGAAACTAAGGCGTCTACAGATTCAAGTCTTATTTCATTTTCTTTAATTTTATCAACTATTTTGCTCAACACAATATCAAGACTATCAATATGCTTTTTAATAGCAAGTTGCTCTTGCTCAATAGACTTCAATTTTTCATTTTGAATTTTGGGAGTTGCGATTATACTCGCAGATATAAAAAATAATAATGCAATATATTTCATAACACTCCTTGGAAATATAACGGCGATACAACTAAACCACTGCCACAGGGTTTACGTCTCCATATTTTATGATTTGCTGATTATGTTATTTAGTTACTTCCCAACTCATGAAAACAAAACCAAGCTGAACTGCAAACCTGCCCGCCGTCTTGTTGGGCGGTTGTTACGACCGGCTGAAGCAGTCGTGTTTGAGTTGTTGGTTATACAAACATTACTTCCAATCAGAAATTATTTTCTTTGCAATTTCTTCCTTGGGTATTTTCCCATCTTTATATTCTTGATATAGTGCCAGACCCCTTTCATTCATTTTAAAGAAAGCACGAGGGACTTTAAAGAATTCAAATAAATATGCTCTTGTTTCCTCAACTAGTTGAATAAAAGAATTCCACCATTCTTGATCTTGAACGTTTTCACTAGGTTTCTTAAAGTTGTGCAGGTAGTTACCAAGTTTACCATAATATGTATTAAGTTTATTTAAATCCGGGATTTGCATTTGAAAATCAGCACCAATAGTTGTTAAGTAGAAATTAGTGTATTCAAGTTTTTTGTCAAATTCTGGTTCAGCTTCAAGGATAGCATTAGTCAAATTTTTAATTCTGTATTCTTTCATATATTGTTCGATTTTTTCATCATCTGTATTCATAATTACAAGGTATTCAAATAAAAACCTTTCAATACAGATTCTCAATTCAAGTGAAGCATAGAATAAATAACTACCATCTGGGAAGTTAAATGCTTTGTCAAGACAAATTACAGCACGATTATAGTGCATCGAGGCATCAATTGGGTGATGAAAATTATAATTTCTCGGCATAAAGTTTAATTTTTTTTTTCATTGTTAATTATTATATCGTTCTTCTCTTCTTTCTCATTCATTTCGTTTTGAAAATCTTTTCGATCCGTATGACTACGGATTATAAAATCAACACAGATAGCAACTAAAACTAAACCAATAACCCATAAAGATTTTTGAATTATTGATCCGTCTAATGAATCTTCCAATAAAAGCATTAATGCAAATATTGAAGGAAGGACGATTAGGACAACGTGTGAAATTGAACGGTATTGGATTGCTTTTGACAAATATTGTTTTAAGGATGTAGAATTGTCCCATTGAGGTGCATATTCATTAATTGAATGTAAAAATGGCTCTAACTCAAAGACTAAATACCTCGCTAAACAACCAATCACAGAGTTGTGCTGGCTAATTATTAGTGAACAGCCAAACGATAAATATGGTATTATATAAAGGATATCTTTGTTTTCACTTATACGAAGTGAAATACTAAATATTACACCAATAGCACCCAAAAAAATAACAACTACATTATCGCGTAATTTGATTCTTTCAATTAGTTCTAGTCTTGCACTCGAAAAATTGTTTCTGGCGGTATCTCCTTGGCTCATTATTTCAATACCTTTTTTGTTTGTATGACGGTGTTGCCAATAAGCCGTCGTCCAGAGCGACAATGCCTTACTAACAACGATTGTTTATAATTAGTAGCCGCACTAATTTTATCCACGAGTGCGGCGACGCTGCTTATCTTTCACAAACTACTTAGAACAAAAAGCCGAACGTATAAGTCAAACTTTATAATTTGTACTAACACCAAGCCGTATCGGCAGGCGGTTTGATGGGCTTGTTATGTGTTGACCCAATCATTAACATTTCTTTTTATAATACTAATGCCAATTTAATTTCCCGTTTTTACCAATTGAATCCAGCTTGCGTATTTTAAAAGATTTAAAGGAGGCATTTTCGAAATCGAAATCTGCGCATGCCATTTCGGATGCTGTTTTAAAAGTTATTTTAGAGGAAAGATTTTTGTCATAAAGCGCAATGTTGTCCCCTTTGAATTTCATAGCAACACTTGGATAAACAACTCCATCAAATTTTTTGTTAGCATGTTGGGAAGCAATTTGATCATTCATTTTTTTCAATCTCATAACATACCAAACACTAAATTTGTAATCGTTAGTGGTTAGAATTTTGCTTTTTGAAAACTCGTCACAAAAAAATTCTAGTATTAAATCGCTCACATCTAATGTTTTTGATTTGATTGTTCCTTTCGCACGAATAAAGTCTGAATTGTTTTTTTTGAATTCTGTGATGTCTTTTCTCCACTCCATAACATTTTTACTATAGTAAATAGGGGAAATATGTAAGTCTTTCATAGTTACCCACTCACTGACAGTCGTAATACCAATCTCACGTTTAGGATTAGACGAGTATTTTATATTTTGTAGAACTTCACCACAAGATAATTCAAAATTATCAGCACAATAAAAAACAGCATCATTGGGGCGATTTGCTCTTCCAAAATCACTGACTTTAAGTCTTGGTATTAATCCAAGTTGGGAAATATTTTCAAAGCTTATATCATTTTCGTTTACTCTTGCTCGAAATAAAGTCTGCCCTTTTGGTATTGTTCCAGTGGCAAATGGAATCGTTTTAAGACCATTATCGATCATTTCGCCCAGCTCATCTAAACTAATTTTTGATAAATCAAGGTCTCTTAATTTAGAAATGAAATTAATTGCCTCTTTTAAAGTGGGAAATTGATTCTCAAATCTCGTTATATTAAATGCATCCATAATCATAGTACACGTATCTGGCTTATCATGTGTATTTAATATAATCTAAAAAACACTCTACGAGATTAAAAACCTTTATTGACACTATAAGCATAAAAACAATTATGAAAGCGACAATTAGTAATTGTACTGAAAAATTAGGTGTACGTAATCTCGCTGCCCAAGGTATTTTTATACTTTCTTGTAGAGGTCCTAAAAAAGCCTCACCATCGATTAATCTCTTGCCATTTGTAAAAAATAAACCAGTAACTGGTTCTGATTTAACAGCCTCAGTTAAATGTAAAAGATAAAGAGTGTGATTATATCGGAATGAAGCCCACCAAGGATATGTTAGAATTAATCCAAGAATTGCACCACCAAAGACCCAATTTTCTGAAGACCCAGACTTGTCACTGATTGAAGCAATAGCAGCAAGCAGTACAGTTTCAGTCAAAAGAAATGCACCAAAAACCAACCAGGTTAATTGAACGTAATATTCAACTAGAGAAATTGCTCGATCGTATTGTCTCTGAATATTTTCATCAGACTTAATCCAGTTTGTATTGATTTTTGATAAATCATTATTGGATTTTGAATCGGATGCCATAATACCTCCGCAATTAAACACATAACTTTAGATACTCGATTCGGTATAACAACTAATATCAGCTGCCGACTAAATAAATCTGGCATTTGTGGTTGGCTTTAGAGATGTGAATAAAACACCACCTTCTAAGAATGGCTTAATATAACATTTTAACATTAAAAAAGATATACGTATAAGTACCATAAAATGTTTAATATTACATCTTAAGCATTGTTGACACAGTGGACTTTACAAATGTTAGTTCCGTCCCTATATTATAAATTATGAAACGACAGAACTACTGTATGGACTTCAATCTTGCTACGACTTTTCCAAACAAACAAAGAATCACAGGATTTGAAGGAGGAGTTGTTTATGGAGCTCTGAAAGATGGGAAATTCTTCCTTATAGTTGATTCAAGAACCTTGGCAGACTTTCTGGAAGATGATTATGACATAAAAGATCGACTCATTACGGTCTATGAGTTTGATAATGAAGATGAATTTAACTCTCATATAAAAAAGTGGAAAGATCGTTATGAACAAAGAAATCACAGATTTTAAAAAGAAGTGTTACAATAATTACCTTAGCGATATCAATAGGGAGTTAAAAATATTTCCAGAACCTTACCTCTTTCCGGATGGTAATCCAATCCAACCAGTTCTGCCACTCGCAAAAGAACCTTGTGAAGTCATGCTAATTGGAGCATTCCCTTCTGCCAGGTTTGAGCAGAGAGAAAAAGCTGGTTTGGTACCAATTGGAAATAATCTCTCTCCTTTCGCTGAAGAACACTATTTTGATGGGAGACAGGTCCGCAATCAAGAATCAAGAAAACAACTAGAAGATAATTATTTTCCAAAACTCGGCATTGACCCCAAAACAATCTGGATTACTGATCTTGTAAGAGTTTACCTTTATCCAGATCCTCATGTTAATAATTGTCAAAAGTTGTATCCAACGAAAGAATTTATTAACACACACAAACATTTTAAGAAAATTGCTCATTCACAAAGCAATATGAAGTGGATCATAGAGGAGATCAAACTCTGCAGCCCAAGCCTAATTATTACTCTCGGAGAGGTACCGGCAAAGGCTTTTACAAAGAGCATAAGAGACAATGAAGAGTTGCTTAATGGAGAGATCAGAACAATTCAGCTTGATAAAGAATACCGGATTAGTCACTTGCCACATCCAGAGATTGGAAGGCGGGATGGTGCGTGGAAATCACGAACCCACAATTCGTTAAGAAGGTTAAAGAAGGAGATGACTTGAAAGCGTTGCAATTACTAATTTTTTCCGTTTTCAGGTAAAAATAGGCTATTTTTTAACAATTTTGTTACCTATTTGTTACTCAGCTGATCTTGCAGAACCCTAACACATTGTATTTCAATCACTTACGTTGCTAATTGGCTTATAAAAATGATGATATGACGATAGTCGTTGTGAAGAGAACTTAGCAGGAAGATCCCCGCAATTTAAACTGTTTATCTGTGACGCTCTTTATGTGAATTACATCACAAAAATATATTTGATTTATTAGCAATAACATGTTACCTTAAGTCACTGTTGCAGTGACAAAATTCGGGCGCTATTTTAAAATATTTTATCCCTTTCTTAAATGAAAGAATGAAGGACTTACTAAAATGAAGTATTCATTTTATTTCCTTTTATTCGCCTTATCTTCATCAATATTTTACTCTCAGGATATAACCGCGCCCAGTCTTTCGGGCTTTTCTTTTTCACCTTCGTCCTTAAAAATAACCGGTTCAAACTTAACAGTGAGTTTCTCTGTAAGTGCAGAGGATGATTCAAGTGGAATAGATAAAATTAATGTGAGTTTTTCGTCACTTGCCGGAGGTGGAGAAAAATCTGCCCAGATAAAAAAAATCAACAGCACTTCTGCAACTGTTTCAGATGAAATTAATTTTGGGAAAAACCCGGTTCTTGGAGAGTGGGCAGCTTCCGTTACAATTATTGATAATGACCGTAATGAAATTTCCTATTCGGCATCTGATCTGCAAAACATAGGAATTGATGCAATCTTAAGTATTGTATCCGAATCTGATGAAACTCCACCTGAACTGACAGAATTTTCCTTCTCTCCTTCCGCTTTTGATTTAGTTAGTGGTAATAGCGAAATTTCTTTTGCAATCTCTGCAAGTGATAACTTGAGTGGAATTGATGAGGTCTCCGTGAGTTTTTCACCCTCCGGAAATGGTGGAAGCAAGACTGAAACCATAAGAAAGATTAATGGAGCGTCTAATACATTCTCCGGTACAATTGATCTGGGAAATAATCCTTCCGAGGGTGAATGGTATGCTAGCGTGTCTTTAAAAGACGTTGAAGGAAATTCAATCACCTACTCTACAAATGATCTGGCGGATTCAGGTTTTGATAATACACTTACTGTTTTTTCAACAGTAGATTCAACACCACCTGAATTAACTGGCTTTTCCTTTTCACCCGCAGCAATAGATGTCAGTCAAAGTCAGCACGAAATAGGTTTTTCAATCAGTTGTATCGATGATATAAGTGGAATAGATGAGATTGTATTGGAGTTTTCCCCGGAGGGAAATGGTGGAAGCAAAACAGAATCCTATAAAAGAATAAACGGGGGATATTCCTCCATTACTGGCAGTATGGATTTTGGTAATAACCCTAAAGAAGGTATTTGGCACGCCTCAATTTCCCTAAAGGATGTTGAAGGAAATTCAACAATTTATTCTGCCCTGGACTTAGAAACATTAAATTACAACTCTACACTTGAAATCTTTACCACGGAAGATATTACACCACCCGTTTTGCAAAGCTTTTCTTTTTCTCCGGATTCTCTTGATCTATCCGGTAGTGATTTGTCTGTTCTTTTCGATCTAAGGGCGACTGATGATTTAAGCGGCATCAGTAAAATTAACCTTTCCTTTGAACCAATTTCCAATGGTGGTGGTGAAGCTGTCCGATTTGATAAAATTAACAGCACTAGTTTTCAGATTACGGATATATTTACCTTTAAGAAAAGCAGTAAGGAAGGAATTTGGAGAGCAAGCATTGAAATTGAAGACAATGAGAAGAATAAGATCACATACACAGCAGATGATCTGGAGGACCTCGGGATTTCTTCTACACTTTTTCTAAGGACTTCTGCTGACATCACTCCTCCTGTACTAGTTGACTTTTATTTCTCACCAGATTCGATTTTTGTCGGAGAAAATGATATCATAGTTTCCTATACAATTTCGGCTACTGATGACCTAAGTGGTATAGATGAAATTAATATAATATTTAATCCTGAGGAGAATGGCGGAAACCAATCCCTTAAAATCAAGAAAATTGACACTATCAATTTTAGTCAGTCCGGAGAAATTGAATTTAACAGAAATTCAAAAACCGGCAACTGGTTCGTCAGCTTGGAATTATCCGATAATTCAAAAAATCAAATCGTCTATTCTGCAGAAGAGCTTGCTTCTCTTGGATTCAGTTCAAAACTTATTATTGGTAGTCAAAAATATTTAGATCTAACTTTCCCCAATGGCGGAGAAATCATTGAGAAAAACAATCCTATGGATGTTGAATGGGAGTGTGAAGGAATTGATGAAATAAATATTGAACTTTCTTTAGATAATGGATTTTCCTGGATGACTATTGCCTCCAACATAAACGCACAAAGAAAGAGATATAACTGGTCTGTTGCAGTGGATCCTTCAGAAAATGCTTTAGTTAAAATCAGCGAAGTAAATAATGAGGTATTGTTTGATGTTAGTGACAGTCCTTTGAGAATTGCATATTCAGTTACTGACATTGATTACGAGGAGGATTTAGCTCTTAATTACAGGCTGGAGCAGAATTATCCTAATCCATTTAATCCTTCTACTGTTATAAATTACTCACTAAAAAACGAAGACTTTGTTGTTATATCCGTATATAACTCTTTGGGTGAAATAGTTAATATAATTGTAAGTGAATCAAAAAGAGCCGGCAATTATTCGATAGATTTTAATGCTTCCCACCTTCCAAGCGGAGTCTACTATTATTCAATTATTACAAAAGAATTCAAACTATCAAGAAAAATGTTGTACCTGAAATAAAACTACCGACTTCATATCTGAGCATTAAAGAATCTGCATTCTAGTTTTTCAATTGTTGCCCCAGTGCCTGCAATCGTAAATTCAGCATGGAATAGTTATTTTACAATTATCGTCTGTGTTTTCTCGAACTGATTACTGCAAACCTTATTGAGACTTCTGTCAAGTTTTTTGTTTTGCAAACAATACTTCCATCAAAGCCCTTTTTAACTAGTCAATTGAAATTGGCACGTAGTAACCACCGCTGGAAATAAATTCAACATATTCCAAATGTTCTTTTAAGACGTTCAGTAATTGAGCCTCGTCCTTTTTTAAAGATATAATTTTCAACTGACTTGAATTATCATCCGATATATCCAGATCAACAAAATCAAGAGGATTGTTATAAACATTTTCCATCATATTCCGAAAAGATAAGGAAAAACAGTTTCTAATCAACCGATAGGGAGTAATACAATACCAGCTTTCATGATTGGCATTTAAGTCAAATTCATTTTCACTATTTACAATTTTATTCCCCATCTCTTCTTCAGCAAAACGAAAAATGAGAAGTCTTATAGTTTTTTGATCATAACCCTCCCAGTGAGGATAATAGCCCAGATATATTTGCCGAAGTGAATTCTTGTCAAAAGATTTAATATCGTTGTATACGTTTATTTCATTATCATCCAATTCATCAGATTCAGGTTTGATCTTGTAGGGTTCTGTTAAATTAAAGATCTTGTTAAAATTCTTTTTCCAAGTCTGCCTTAGAGAAGTATGCGTTACCATGCTATCAATATCATCTGAATAGGAATAAACTTCTGAAAAATTATTAAAAAGAAGACCCATCGTACTTTTAATGTCTTTATCAGTACAGCCTAGTTTCGAGTTAAAGAAATCAAAATTTTCGTGAACAATAAGCTTATTATTTTCTCCTGCTTTTAGAAGAACAAAAAATGGCAAATTAAAGTCAGCCGCTCCAATTTTATTTTCATTTTTCCAATCCCAAAAATCTTCCGAATAATTTTTTCCGAAAAAGTCCTTGCCGTTATCAATTTCGAACAGAATAAGCTTCTCCAGACTTTGTTCGTTCTCAATTTTAATTTGACCATATATTCCATAATTTCCTATTACGCAAAATGCTACAAGTAGGCTATAAATAATTCTCATTTTTTATTCTCTATTTTAAATAGGTAATTTGTATTATCACTTAAATAAACCTTAATACTGTAAAAATCCTCATTAACTGCATCAAATAATTGGTCAAATCTTAATTTAACTTCATTCCGATAAACCTTGATATCTTCGTTATCCTTCGTCGAAATCTTAGTAATGGTAATTGGCTTTTGTTCCCCCATCACATACTTGAAATATTCATTATCGATGGAACCACGAACCGTGAATAAAACTTCGTGAGTTTTCCTTATGGAGTATTCAAATTCAAATACGTTCGAATTTGAGTTAAGTAAAACCTCCTTGTTGGCAAAAAATATCTTTAAATCGGAATTCCCTTTTGGAATCGGTAATACTCTTATCTGGTACCTTTTAGGACTCTCGTCAGGGCTGAATTGAATATATTGCCATGAATTATCCTGATTTAAAAAGTATGTACATGTATCTGTAGTTGAAAGAGGTCCACTATATGCCTTAATTACTCTTCTCAGTCCATTAAAGAATATTGCTCCTTTTTCAATAACAACATTATCGTCGAAGACAACAAAGTTAAGATTCGACTTATACTCGTCAAATCCTTTTTCACTCACTACTATATCATAATTACCTGGTTTAAGGTTTGGGAAAGAAATTCTTTCTCCAACTTTATAAAATTGCTGAGACAACAATGGAGTTTTTCTTCCATTATTAATCTGCATTATTTTAATTGAGTCCGGGATAAGTTTCCCCAAAACCCGATGAACTGTAATTTCTTTAGGCTCGTTTTGGTAAAAGTAATTTTTATTTAAGCGATATTTACCTTGCGCGAAAGAATAGCCCTGAGGATCTATGGATAAATTTACTTCTTCAAAAGTTTTGTGTAACAGTTTTTCGAAAAGATTTGTGAATATTATTATTGCAACAAAAGGTTGAGGGTATTCATCACTTTCTATATCCCAACCAAGCTTTTTGGGTGAAATAGATTTAGTCTCTATCCAACCTTTTTCATCGTCGAAATCTTTTAATTGGTAAATAAAGCAGCTATCCCCGAAAAATTGCTTAAAGGACTGTGTAATGAACTTAATATCAGGGAAGGTTTTTTTTACAATTTCATTATTCTTTTCAATTTTTTCGTAAAGTATATTTAGTCGTTTATAAATACCCGGTTTATCATTCACCGAATCTTTCCAAAACATTCTCAGTAGACCTAAATTTGCATTAAAATTTTCAAATTTATCACCTAGCTCTTCTCTGATTTGAATTATAGAGTTTTCATCTCTGAAAAAATTATCCAGGTTATGAATTGCAATGTTGACGTCTTCAATCCTCTCCTGAGCCCAGGCATTATTATCTTTACTTATTATTATACCCTTTTCTACGACATAGTAGGAGACAAATAGTATATACACGATTAGCATGTAATAAAAACGAACTTTTAAAGTATTTTTATTCACTTTTTAACTCAATGCTTTTTTAAGGGATTCCAGAAAAGAATCAATCTTGTTTTTAAGGTTCAGTATTATTCTGGTATTTTCCCTTATGTCATCATTGTTGGCTATCTTGCTATCTTTAATCACGGCAATCAGCTCTTTAACATTTTCTTTCAAAACTTCATTGTTCTTTTGATCAGCAGTTTTAATTTCTCTAATTAATTCTTGCAGCTCCAGGGCTAGAGAATCAAAGTTATGTGAGATCTCCCTGGTATTTTCAGAACTGAGGCTGGAAATATTCGGCAGGATTCTGTTGAAATTTTTATTTAGATCATTTAATCCATTTACAACAGGTTCAATGTCTATAACCTGAGTAACTCCATTTCCATTTTTAGTTTGCGGTTCATTAACGATAAACATGAGAAAGAGTACAATGCCTTCCGTCAATAATCCGTAGAATATTATACTAAGCCCAATACCTTCATCAAAATCAACAATTTCGGGAAGGATTTTTGCCGCGGCACCAAACATTACTATTATCCCACCAAGATATACACTTTTATTTGGAAGTAAATCTTCAAGGATATACCTGAATATTTTTATCTCTTTCTTACTTACACCAAGTTTTTTTTGTGCGGACCACCAAGAAAAATAACCTCCTATAATTAGAACAAGGCAGATACTAAGTATGATGAATCCAATGTCACCTAACGATAACGGCATTATCTACTCCACTTCTCATTTTACAATCCTGAATCCAATAGTTATATCACGATGCAATGCGCTTATTTTCAATCTAATATCATTACGGAGAAAATATAGCGCGTCTTTATAACTTCCACCTCTGGTGACCTTAAATGCTTTTAATAAATCTGTATGAAAATTGAGATCATTTCTCTGCGCGTATATTATATCAAGATCTTTCGTGTAATCATTGTATATCCACTCACTTACATTGCCCGCTAAATGGTATAGTTCATTGTCTTGTAGAAAAGTATCATCTTCTACAAAATTCAGCTTCTTCTTTCTACTGAAGGAGGCCTTAAATGTCTTTTTACAGACTGGATCATATTCTCCAAGAACGTCTCCGTCCCATGGATAATCCACATCTTCTCTAAATTCTTTGTTCTTTCTATGACGACAGGCTGTTTCGTGCTCAAGATCAGTTGGAAGACTACAGTCATAAAAAAGGGCAAAGATCATTGCAGATGCCCAATCTATTCCTGAAACAGGAAGGTCTAAATCGTCTTGATCGTCTTCAATAGTATTGCTGTAAAAAGTTCTTAATAATTGGGTCCTGTCGCCATCATCCGGATCGTAGGGCAATAAGTATAACCATAAAAGCAATTCATTTTTTCTGTATTGGCTAGTATCCTGACTTGCGTTCCAGAGTATATCCTTTGCTTCTTCTAAAAACCTTTTACCATCACTGGTTGTATTAAACTCCCCACCGGTCTGGAACCCATCAAGGCTGAGATAGTTTTTACCACTTTCATTAAAGAAAGATATTCCTAAAATGGGAGGAGATTCTTTGCTTTGTTTTTTACCCGGAGAATGAGAAATAGTATAATAGGTTTCACCAATCATTATGGTGTCACCTACGTTCCTAATAAAAACATCAAGAAAATTCTTGATTTGCTTGTTGCTTTGGAATGTATTGCCCCTACTCTCTAATGAAGTCATAAAACTATTCGAATCAATTAGTTCTGCTAAATCCAACAAAAATTCCTGGTACTGCCTAATTGAGACCTCTGTTATTCCAATATTGAAACTCTCAGAGAGTTTTTCAGTTTCACCTGCTATCATAGTAGAAACTACAAGATTCTTAATCAGGGAGTTCTGGTTAATTTCCGAAAACGAATTAGATCTTCCATACTTATATGGTTCATTGGAATGATTAATTTCCAGAAAATCATAACCCCTGGGTTGGCAGATAACAAATAGGTTAAACAGAAAAAATATGTATAAATATTTCACTGAAACTCCATTAAATAATAGTAAAAACAGACAATTTCTTCATTTGAGTTGACAGGAAAGGATATCGTATGAAAAAAAAATTAACGAAATATACCATAACAATATTTATATATCAATTTTTATATGGCTCAGTAAAGAAATTCGGATAATATATAGTAATTATTAAGCACTAATAGGTTTTTCTCTCATAAATTGGGACTTATAATTTAAGCTAAACAAGAAAATTTTTAATATAAAAGAAGGCTAAGCAATTGTTTTTATACTTAGTAAATCTGCGTTGGGGAACACCTGGAGGTACCTCGTCTTGCAGCTCAGCAGGGCAAAATTTAATTGAATTCCTTTAGTAAAATGTAATTCAGAATACAGCTCTACTAATTGCGAAGAGAACTTAATTTTTCAAATATTCTTCCCAAATTTTGTAAAGCTCAAAAGTTGCCCTGACATCATCAGCGCAATAGACTCCAATTTCTTTTGTTTTGCCGGCCTTGAATAGTTCTTTAACTTCCATGCCGGTAATCCCCTTACCTTTTGGTGATTCTATTCCGAAAGCATGGCAGTAAAAGTCGAGATTGAATTTCCTCGTAACACCGTAATAAGTAAACTGTTCCAGCAAGTCCAGGTGAGATTTTGTATCGAATCTGTTACCCAGAAGGTTTTTTGTGGGTTTAATCTTTTTCATGGCGGAACGCATATATAGAAATGGTAAATCGAAAGTGCGTCCCTTAAAAGTTATTATCCGTTTGGATTGCTTAACATAATGCCAGAATGACTTCAACATAGTTTCTTCAGTTGCCATCTTGTATTTTATCTTCTTCTCCTCAATTAAGAGGTTTTCATCCTTATCGCTGTTACAAAGGACAAAGGTCCGGCCACTATCAATATTAAGGAAAGCAATTGTCACGAGCTCAGCGGTAAAAGGATAAAGACTCAGGTAACGTTTTGCGTCATCCATCTTTTCGGCCTTTACAGTTTCATCACATTCTTTCTCAGCAGCTCTGAGAAGATATTCCTGTTGGGATTCAGCTAGACTCTCCAGCTCAACACCACAAGTTTCAATGTCAACTATCAGTTCCAATTTTATACCTCATCTGTTAGAGTTGCTTCTAAAATAACATAATTATTCAAAACCTCAAGGTGTTTATTGAACACAAACTCTTAGTCTAAAATGTACTTGGCTTATTTAATGTGATTCCGTAGTTTTTAAAAAGATGTTTGGAACCTTTTAGCATAATTAAGCCTTTATATTGTTATCATATCTAAACGTTAATACAGAAATAAAAACTTACGGAGAGCTTTATGAAAGTAAATGAATACGTCGACGCTTCAACTTTTGAAAAAGAGGGCAAAAAAGACTACTACGACAGACACACACCATTTGTGCATTGCGAAGCAAACGCCAAAAAGGGAGAACCCTTTAAGGTAAAAGTGAAGATGGGAAATGAGTATATGCATCCTGATGATTTTGATCATTTCATCTCTTACATGCAATTGTATAATGGCGAAAAGATGCTGGGTCAGGCCAACTTTGAATCAGGTGCCTTTGGTAATGCACCAGCTCATGCTGAAGTTGATTTTTATGTGGTACCTGCCAAGAACATGAAATTGCAGGCTACATCATATTGTACAAAACATGGTTTCTGGCAAAGCAAGGAAGTTGAAGTGGCGGTAAGCGAGTAAAAAATTTGAAGGCTGTCGAAAGACAGCCTTCTTAATTTTATTTAATCTCACCAATAATTTTTATTGCCTTCTTAACATCCTCCAACGAGACATCCATGTGGAAGACTACTCTCACCCGGTGTTTATCAAAAGCGCTTAATCGAACACCCTTCTCTTCACACTTTTGAGCAAATTCTTCAGCCAGCATTATGGTATCGAACATAACGATGTTAGTCTCAACACCTTCCAGGTCACAGGTAATTCCCTCAATTTCCTGCATGGCTTCGGCAAAGAATTTCGCCTTATCATGATCATCTTTCAGTCTTTCCACATTGTTCTTTACGGCATATAGTCCGGCTGCGGCAATAATTCCTACCTGACGCATTCCCCCGCCCCATGCTTTGCGGACTCTGATAGCTGAATTGATAAAATCTTTTTTACCGGCTATAATAGATCCAATCGGCGCACCTAGTCCTTTTGAGAGACAAACAGAAACCGAGTCAAACAACCTTACATACTCAGCCATACTGACACCTGTAGCGACAGAAGCATGCCACAACCTGGCGCCATCCATATGGTATTTCAAATTATATTTTTTTGCCACTGCATGAATATTAGCAATGGTAGTAAGATTATAAATTGTACCGCCCGCACGATTATGGGTGTTCTCAATTTCAATCACTTTTGACTGAGGCATGTAATAGGCATTTGGTCGAACAATTGATTCCACCTGCTCGGCGGTCATGATTCCATACTTCCCTTCAATAGTGTTCACCTGTATTCCGCTAAGAGCTGAGAGTGATCCTGATTCATAATGAAGAATATGGGCGTTAGCGTCACATATTACTTCATCACCGGGCTGTGTGTGGATGTTAAGGCAAATCTGGTTGCCCATAACACCACTGGGAACATAAAGAGCTGCTTCTTTACCAAGCAGATTTTTCATGTATTCTTCCAGCTCATTTACTGTTGGATCTTCTTTGTAAACATCATCACCAACTTCTGCTTCGAACATAGCTTTACGCATCTCTTTAGAGGGCTTTGTAACTGTATCACTTCTCAAATCAATAATACTCATGATGTTTTCCTTACACGATTTACTTTATCAATAATTTTTCTATAGGTAAAAACGATAATCAACAAAATTGAAACAAGGTACGAAAACCTTATAACAAGCATAGGATATTTTGTAAAGAAAGTTAAGTCATTTTCTAATACCACATCCACAACCAGCAAATCCCTTGTATACATTTTTGTTTCCTTAATTGTATAACCGAGTGGATTAATCAGACAACTTATTCCTCCGTTTGCTGCTCTAACAACCGAGCGTCTGTTTTCAATTGCACGCAGGACAGATATTTCCTTATGCTGATAGGGACCGCTGGAATCGCCATACCAGCTGTCGTTTGTAACTACTGCAATTAATTGCGCACCGCGCTGAACGAACCGTGCTATAAAATCAGCGTAGATAGATTCAATGCAAATAACACCAGCGGTTGGAATATATTCAACCAGCCCCGGGTTCTCTTTATCTACAATATGAGGCACTTGAAAAACGACCGTATCCTTCCCAACGTTCCAGCTGGATATCCCAACATTCCATTTGAAGAAATCACCAAGTATAGGTATCACATCGATAAATGGTACGCGCTCGCCAAATGGCACCAGCATTATTTTTCCATAGCGTTCAACTCTCTCAATGTTGGGGTCGAAGAGAAGAACAGAGTTGTAGGATGTATAGAGAGCTTTAGAGTTCCGAACCGGTTTGGCATCCTCAGGCGCTATAGCATGGTCGAAATAAAAATTCGCGTGGGGCATACCCGTTAGAACAGGCACATGATTTATCCTGGTGAAGGTTTTCAATTTATTCACATCACCATCATAATTGCCTGAAAGAAAATAAGTGGGCAGAGCAGTTTCCGGCCAAACAATAAGCTCAGCTCCATCATCAACCGCTTCCGCTGAAAGCTCCAGATACTGATTTAGTTGATCACTTAAGTTTCCCGCATCCCACTTTTTCCAGGGATTAAAGTTTGGTTGAATGAGCCCAACACGAATAGTTTTATCATTCAGGGAAAACGTGTTCAGTTTTATATTGCCCCATATTATAGGAAGGACGATGAAAAGAATCACCGGGATAAGAATTTTATAATTTATTTTCCTATTCTCTTTATATTCAATAAAAAGAAGGAATACGAATACATTGATAAGAACAACCAATAAGGTTATTCCATGCGCCCCGATAAATTCTGCGATCTGAATGAATGACTTAAAGTATGCCAGTCCATGACCGAATGCCAGCCAGGGGAATTTGAGATCCGTAATGCTATAGACATATTCATTTGTTACCCAGAACATTGGGACAAAGAAGTAAATCCATTTCTTGTTCCAGAGTTTCTTGGCAAAATAAAATAACGTTGATGGGATAAGGAAAAGAATCGGATTGAAAAATAAAATAGCCACTCCGGAAATCATAAGGAATGGATCTGTATCAGGCTGCCAGCTGCCAACCCAGTAAAGCGTAATAATGGAGAAGACGAGTCCGAACAAATATGTAATCCGGTTAATTTCGCCAAGTCCACTCCTGCGATTCCATACAATGAAAAGCGGCACCAAAGCAGCAAACATAAAAAAGTATAGCGGTATTGGTGGAAATGATATTGCCAGAAGAATACCGGAAAGAACTGCAAGAGCCCAATCGCTGCGCAATCTCTTTTTTTCTTCAGGGGATGTATAGGCTTTTCCTAGTTTGAATAATTTCACTGATTTACTTTTTCCTTTTTATGAAATATCGTACAGTAAAAAACAGAGCGACAATTACAGTTAGAATGATTATCATTTTGGAATAGGTTGAAAGATAATAGTCTATTAACTCAACATTATTACCAAGCCACATTCCTAAACGGACAATAATCACATTCCACAAAAACGCGCTTATAGTAGCAAGGATAAAAGTTCTCCATACATTTAACTCGCTTACACCGGCAAAGAAACTTATCACGGATCGCGTTCCGGGAAGAAACCTGTTAGCTAAAATTAATTTATAACCATATTTTCCAAACCAAGCATCAGTTTTTTGTATGGATTCTGCATCAAGAAACGATAATTTGCCGGCACGTAAAACTCTTTCACTTAGGAAAAACCCAAGATAATACATGGCGATAAAACCAAGAGAACTGGCAATACTCGTAAGAATCAGTACTGGTATAAATCCCAGACTTGTTGATGCAATTAGTGAAGCTCCAACAATAACTATAAGGTCACTTGGAGAGGGCGGAAAGATATTCTCGATGAAAGCAAAGAAAAAAAGGACAACATAAATCCATTCGGGATTAAGGTTTCCCATGTATAGTAAAATTTCCTCTAACATTATTTGTCGCTTAGTATGAGTAAAACAGTTGAGTAGACTTTAACACCTTCGCCTTTGCCAACAAATCCCATCTTTTCTGAACGGGTCGCTTTCACAGAAACCTGGTCAAAATTAATACAAAGAATATTAGAGATGTTTGTTTGCATAGCTTCAATATGCGTAGCCATTTTAGGGTTTTCTATAACAATTGTGGAATCAATATTTCCAACTGAATAGCCTTCACTTTTAATCAGTTCGCCAACTTCTTTTAACAATAACCTGCTATCAATTCCCTTGTATTTCGGATCAGTATCAGGAAAGTGTTTGCCAATATCGCCAAGCGCCAGGGTACCAAGCATTGCATCACAAATTGCGTGAAGCAAAGCATCTGCATCCGAATGACCAAGCAATCCTTTATCAAAAGGAATTTCCACTCCTCCAAGGATTAACTTCCTGCCCTCGACCAGCTGATGAACATCATAACCGAATCCCACTCTGAATGGTAATTTCAATAGTCTATCTCAAATGTTGAAAATTCGTTTGTCACTTCTTTCCGATGCACATTAAAACCTCTAACATGGGCGTGGCTGGGACCAATTCTGATTTTCTTGCACAGTTCTTCAACTTTAGCTTTTTCGCCCTCGGCAATTGTAAAGACTTCGCCGGTAAAAAGATTTTTTGTTATTCCTTTTAATCCGAGCGCAGTTGCCTGACTATAAACAAAGTACCGGAAGCCAACCCCCTGCACCAGTCCGGTTACAATTATTTCTGCCCTGATGTATTCTTTAGCCATTTTCTTTCTTCAGACTTTCGTAAACTTCCGAGAATATGAGTCCGGCAAATATTAAAACACAGCCCACGTAACCAAAATTACTTATTTTTTCGCTGATTAAAAAGAACGCGAAGAGAGCAGCAAAAATTGGCTCAAACGAATAAATTATACCTGCTTTGGTTGGAGTTACTTCTTTTTGCATTTTGGTCTGAATAGCTGTTGTTATTATAGTAGCAAAGACAGACGTATAGATAAGCGCGCCAATCAAATTAGGAGTGAAGTGCATGTATACTTTTTCAATTCCGCCTATAGTAAAAAAATATGCCGCCAGGAAACCCAATGCCGATGTTGTAACTATTTGGAGAGAGAGTAGAACCCAAAATTCAAACTTCGAAGAAAGGATATCCAGATAGACAACATACAGAGCAAAGAAAAGTGCGCAAATGAGCGTGAGAATTTCTCCTACTCCAAAATTTTCCGTTAAATCCGAAATGAAATTTGTGATTGAACTCCCCCCGGATGCCAAAAACATTATCCCTATAAAAACCAATCCAGCCCCCAGAATTGCACCTTTTGTGGGCTTCTTTTTCTTAATAAAATATTGTAGAAATGGAATCATTACTACAACTGAACCGGTTATAAAACCGGATTTTGTTGCCGAAGTAAACTTTAAGCCGGTAGTTTGTGCCGCAAAACTAATAAACAAAATCATCCCAAGGAATAATCCCGCTTTAACAGAATCTTTTGTAAAGAGTTTATACTTCAAAAAAAAGACCGGCGCAAGCAGCAAACCGGCGATACCAAATCTGATGGCGATGAACATCATGGCTGATGTATCATCCAGGGCTGATTTAATAATTACAAATGTAGCCCCCCACAATATCGTTACGACTAAAAGTGCCGACTCGGCAAAATACTTCTTGAATTTTCCGGAAAGTAAATCAATCATTATCTGTAGAATATCCAAAATTTCTTAAATACTTTTCCTCACTTCTCCACTTGGCTCTTACCTTAACCCGCAGCTCGAGATAGACTTCACGCTGTAGAAATTCCTCGATAGCTTCTCGCGAATATTTCCCCAGTCTTTTAATCGTTTCTCCACCCTTGCCAATGATAATGGGTTTTTGAGACTCCCTTTCCACGTAGATAAAAGCGGAAATATAATCCTTATTATTCTCGCGTTCCTTGAACTCTTCTATCCCCACTTCACAGCTATAAGGTACTTCATCGCTATAGATGGCAAATATTTTCCCGCGAATTATCTCTTCCACAAAAAATCTTTCAGGATCTTCAGCAATCTGGTCATCCGGGTAAAACTTTGGATGTTCGGGCAGGCGGTCAACCACTTCTTGAATAATTCGTTCAGTGTTAAAATTCTTAAGGGCAGAAATTGGGATAACAGTTTCCAGTCCGGTAGTTTCCATGAAACTTTTCATTATGGCTTCAACTTCTTTTTCATTAGAAAGATCAATTTTATTAATCAATAAAATCATCTTACCGGAATAATTCTTCAACACACCCATTATCTTGTCGTCTTTAGCCAGTTTGGAACCGTCTCTATCCTCGGAGATATCTACCAGCAACAGGATAACGTCACCATCGCGTACAGAACGGTTGACATATTCCATCATCTTTTCCTGAAGCAAATACTGTGGATTAAGAATCCCCGGGGTATCAAGAAATACTATCTGGTAATCTTCTTTGGACAATATTCCTAATATGCGTTTTCTTGTTGTTTGAGCTTTACTGGTGACAATTGAAAGTTTTTCGCCCATTAAAGCATTCATTAGGGTCGATTTGCCAGCGTTTGGCTTGCCTATAATCGTAACGTATCCAGCCTTGGTTTTCATTGGTTGCCTTATATTCATGCATTATTTTGAAAACCAATATAGATATTGGGCTTATGAATGGCAATGGAAGCAGTTGCAGTGTCTTTAAGCTTTATGTCCGAAATTCTCTAAACTCTTTCTGAATTCCTTATGGGTATGAACCATAAAATATAATCCGATTAAGAGAAATAGTGAAATCATCCCGCTAATAAAAAGAATATTATCACTCATTAAAAAAGCTCTAACAGGTTCAACATTCTCTATAATTTTATTCTTAACATCCTCGTATAAAACAGTGGATGCGCTATCAGTCATATCAATTTTTACAAGTTCTGATATTGCGAAACCCAATACAACGAAAATACAGAGGGAGAAGAAAGAAACAACACCAATAAATAAAGTATTGACCTGTTTTGTTCTTTTCGAGCCAACACTCATTCTAGCCATAACTCTGTCTGTAAAGTTTTCAGGCGCAGGGATTGGTTCCATTTTTTTTAATATCTGATGAGTCAATCTCAATGCTTTCAATCTGTCAATTGCATCAGGATCATCATTAAGAGAATGATTCAGTTCATTCAATTCCATGGAATCGAGCTCACCATCAATATATTTATTCAAAATTTCATCGGTTATGTTTTTCATAATATTTCCTCGTGATAGTTGTGCTTAATCAACATATCTCGTAATGCGGTTCTTGATCTGTGCAAAATTACTTTTGTATTTACTAATGATAGATCGAGAACCTGACTAATTTCATTAAGTGACATTCCGTCTATATAAAATAAAATAATTACCAGAGCATTCCTAGGGGGTAATTCATCAACAAGTCTCAATGTATATAGTTCAGAATTCTCAGTATTAGAGTAAATTTCATTGTCGTTTGTTCCAAGATCAAAATGATCTTCTATGGAGGACATTCCCAATTCAATTTGGCGTTTTTTACTAGCCAGGGCGCTCAATGCAGTATTATAGACAATCTTATAAAACCAGGTTGAAAATTTAGCGTCCTGCCTGAATGATGCCAGAGAATTGTATGCCTTCAAAAAACAATCCTGCAAGGTTTCCTCGGCATCCATTTCGTTCTTTAACATCCTGCGTAGAAGAGAGAATGCTTTATCCTTATATCTGTCAATTAAGAGGGCAAAATCACTATCGTTCCCCCGCTTAATCGATTCTATAATCTCTATGTCGGTTAATTTTTTCATTCAGTGTTTTAGACAGGAATATTCTCCAGAGGTTACAAAATTTGTCAGGAATAAATTTTGTAACCTTTTCTACCAGACTGCCAGTCCTAAGTAGTGACGAAACTAAGATATTACAATTGAATCCGGAATTCAAGATTATTAAAATAAGTTGTAACCTTTTAATAGAAGTTTGGTCTAAATTTATAAATCAATTATAGGAGTCAGTCATGTTAGTTGGAATATTAGTCCCGATAACATTTTTCTTGGTAACTGGGTTAGTATGGGTTTCATATATATTCTTCCGTTCCAAAGAAAAACAAATGATGATAGAAAAAGGAATGTCATACGAGCAAATGGTAGAATTTATCAAGCAGCGTAAAAATCCCTATACTTTACTGAAACTTGGTATAATATCAATCTTTTTCGGATTGGGTTTAGGAATTGGATTATTCCTTGAAGACGCTCATTATTCTGAAGGTTGGATTCCCTTATTACTATTCGTTAGTGTAGGGCTGGGTATGGTTGTTGCCTTTGTTGTTACTAAAAAGTATGAAATGGAAGACGACAAAATCAAATAGAATCATTTAACTCGATTTAAAAAAGCCCCCCGCAAAATGCGGGGGGCTTTTATTGTTTAATCAAGTTCGTTGTCTTCGAGGTATCTTTGTGCATCTAAAGCCGCCATACAACCGCTGCCGGCGGCAGTAATCGCCTGACGATAATGTTTATCAGTAACATCACCTGCAGCAAATACGCCTTCAATATTAGTTTTAGTAGTACCCGGTTGAACCAACAAATAGCCGGTTTCATCCTTATCCAACTGATCACCAAAAACATCTGTATTTGGTTTATGTCCAATAGCCATAAAGATTCCATCAGCTTTTACTTCTGTAACAGTACCATCAACAGTATTTTCTAAAAGCGCACCGGTAACCAATTTCTTTCCATTTTCATCCGTGCCCAATATTTCTTTAATGGTGTGATTTGTCATGAAAGTTATTTTCGGATTCTTTTCAGCTCTATCCTGCATAATTTTAGAAGATCTGAAACCTTCTCTTCTATGAACAAGTACTACTTCACTGGCAAATTTGGTCAGGTAAGTAGCTTCTTCCATGGCTGTATCACCGCCGCCAACTACAAGAACTTTTAAACCTCTGTAAAAGAATGCATCGCATGTAGCGCAGGCAGAAACACCAAAACCCATAAACTTCGATTCACTTTCAATTCCTAATAATTTTGCTGAAGCGCCAGTTGAAATAATAACAGTATCTGCTGTGTAATCCTGACCATTAGCTTTCACCTTAAATGGCTTTGCCGAAAAGTCTACTTCCTCAACAACTTTGTACTCACATTTTGCACCAAATCTTGTTGCCTGCTTTCTCATAACGTCCATCAATTCAGGACCCTGAATTCCTTCTTCAAATCCCGGATAATTCTCGACTTCAGTTGTGATTGTTAACTGACCGCCAGGCTGCATTCCTTCAAACACGACTGGGCTCAGATTTGCTCTGGCCGTATATAAAGCTGCTGTTAAACCGGCCGGACCCGATCCGACAATAATTACTTTGTGATGATTTTCTGACATAATTTTCTCCAAATTTTATAATTCCGTAACAATAAATCATTTATTCTATGCAGGTATGATTCACAAAAAATAGTAAAGATTCAAATGAATTCTTATACTTTATTACTATTTCTCAAAAACTCCGCATTCCGTTTCATACCTTTCAATCTGGCTCTGTTAATCGGACTGGAAATATACTCTTTTCGGAATTCACTATTTGTCATCTGAGTGACGTCTTCAAGGTTTAATTCAATATTTGTGGAATCCTGAAACTCCGCCGATGCTGTTTCTCGTCCGAATTTATTGTTCCATGGGCAAACATCCTGACAAATATCACATCCAAAAATCCAGCCATCAAACTTCCCCTTGAACTCTGCCGGTATTTCTCCACGGTTTTCTATAGTAAGGTTTGATATACATTTTGAGGCATCTAGAACATATTCTTCGACTAGCGCACCCGTTGGACAAGCATCAAGACAAGCCGTGCAAGACCCGCATAAATCAGTTTGTGGTATTGCCGGTTCAAACTCCATATCAGTAATTATTGTAGCGATAAAGAACCAACTGCCAATTTCCCGTGAGATTACATTTGTATGTTTACCTAGCCAGCCATTACCGGCGCGAACCGCCCATACCTTATCCATAACAGGACCTGTATCAACATAGGATGCAATCTGAACTTCTGGATTCAGTTTTTTCAATTCCTCAGAAAATTCTTCTAATTTCTTCCAAATAACAAAATGATAATCGGTTCCCCAGGCGTAACGTGAGACTTTGCCAAAAGCCGGATCCCCTGAATACTCGCCATTCTTGTAATAGTTCAATCCAAGGGAAATTACGCTTTTTGCGCCGTCCAATATTTTCGTCACATCCTCGCGTTTTTCGATATTACGTTCCATGTAATCCATAGCATGATTGTAGCCCTTTGAGAGCCAGGTTTTCAATCTTCTCACCTCTTCGTCTAATGGTTCCGCAACTGCAAAACCGATCAGATCGAATTCGAGTGATTTGGCTATTTTAATTACATCTTCGTTCGAAATTAACATGGGAATGAATTACCAGTTTAGTTCTTTCGTAAATACTTTTACGTATATATCGTCGTCTATAATCTTCACTTCGTACGAGTTAATACCACGCTGACCTCCGGGAATAATTCCCGTCTCAAGATTAAATTCCCATCCGTGAGCCGGACATACAACACAACCATCTTCAATAAATCCATCGTACATTAATGCCGCATGCTGATGAGGACAAATATTGCTGAGGGCATAAACCTTTCCCTCTACTAGAAATACAGCCACATCAACTTCATTAACAATAAATCGTCTGCCTTCCTTTTCTTTTAACCCGGATAATTTGCAGACTTTCTGAAAATCGTATTCCATTAAATGATCTCTGTAAATTTTTCTTTTGCTCTGAAACCTTTTTCTGTTTCTGTAATTGTTGCAACCGGCGTAAATGGATCATGCTGGAAAAACAGCCTCCATTCTTCTTCAAAAGCTTTCTTCAAAGTGATTTTTTTTGCCTTAATGGTTTCCATAGGCATAATATCGTAAGCCATAACATACGGAATTGGAATATGTGATGAGAATGGCATCATATCACCAGTGTGAAATAGCGTTTGATTACCATCCGAAATTTTTACAATCTGTTGATAAAATGTATGTCCGTGATCAAGAATAAGTTCAATCTCATCATCAAATTGTGTTGCCCCATCAACTCCATGAAGAACACCATGCTCGGCGAGTGGTAAAAACCGGTCACGGATAAAACTTGCCTTATCTTTATCGGCAGGACTTAACGCCCATTCCAGATGTTTAACCTGCACATGATAAGTGGCGTTGGGGAATGTGGGGACAAACTTACCATTTTCCATCATCAGAGATCCACCAACATGATCAAAATGAAGGTGAGTAAGAATAACATCTGTAATCTCATTTCGGCTGACACCTGCTTTGGTCAATGAATCCTCAAGACTAAAAACAGAGTGATCAACTCTGTAAATATCTTCGAACTTTTCATCCCATGACTGGCCGACTCCCGTATCAATAAGAATAATTTTTGAGTCAGATTTTAAGAGTAAAAGCTGAGTAGCCAGTTCAACCCGGTTTCTTTCATCTGCAGGATTTGTTTTGCTCCAAAGCGCTTTGGGAACAACTCCAAACATAGCCCCGCCATCCAGTCCAATAGAACCTTCTCTTATAATCGATACTTCATATTTGCCAATTTTCAAATCTCACTCCAAAACAGTAGTAACTATTCTCTAAAAACATAAACCCATCTCAAGGGATGGGTTTATGCCAAAATATCCAAAATAATTGACTATCTGCCAAGACTATCTAGGTGATCCTTTTTGGCTAATAGTGCGTCGTTATCTTCAACATGTTTCGGATCAGGCACGCAGCAATCAACCGGGCAAACAGCGGCACATTGAGGTTCATCGTGAAAACCAACACATTCGGTGCACTTATCAGGAACAATATAGAAAAGATCTTCGGCAAAGAAACCAGTTGCGCCAGATGGAGCAGGGTCGTTTTCGCCATATGTCTTGTCAGCCATATTCCAATCTACTCCACCTTCGTAGATAGCGGTATTGGGGCACTCAGGTTCACAAGCACCACAGTTAATGCATTCGTCTGTTATCATTATAGCCATGATAAACTCCTCATTTCTTAAGGTTAGTTTGAAAAAAATCTATTTTGAACAGTAATTCTTCAGTCAATTTCACACTACTTCTAAATTGAGCCTCTTCAATTTGCAAAATTATTTTAGCAACTTCATCAACAATCTTCCTTACATCAACCGAATAATGACTTGGTAAATATTTTTTTAGTTTTCTTTTTGCCTTCATAAATTGACTATGGGCAGCCGTATAGTTACAGTGTGAAAAATGATAAGCTCCAACTGCAACCTGAATCATCCCTTGAAAAAACAACTTATCAGTTCCATTTGTTTCCATCCAAATTTCTTCAAAGTAGTCATGGGCTTCAAAATAGAAAGAATTATTAAAAAGATTTACACCTTCAGTAATATCCGGGGATGCATTATTCATGTAGAACCATAAAATCAAATATCAAAACACTACCATTTTTTTTGAACCATATCTCCATCAAAATATTTTTCCGCGCCCCTTCCTCTTACAGGTCCGCCATCCTCTCTTAGTCCTTCGTAAACACCGTATTGATCGTCTTTTTCACCAAGAAATCCTGTCGCCCTGTAAAAGACATAATTATATCGCTTTCTACCAATTAATGCACGAATTAAAAAAAGAGTTCCTAAACCTCTGCCTCTTTTCATAAAAAACATCATGAAAAGAAATATCCAAAGAAGGATATTTATAAGCGCCTCATAGTCGCCAGATTGCGAACCAATAATAGTTTTGTCTTTCAGAACGGGTCTATAACTATTATCAAGAATTTGGGTTATCGCAATCAACCCAAGACGAATTCCATCGTAATATTTTTTGTCCTGAAAGTAAGGAACAATCTTGTTTCTGATAATAGATGACTGAACGGCCGCGTTAAAAGTATCTTCAAATCTAATAGCTACTTCAATTCGAAAAACATTATCAGATTTAGCAATGAATAAAAGAATTCCGTCGTTGTACTCTTTCCCGCCAAGTCCGCTTTGGTTTGCCACCTCCCAGGTATAACGATAAATAGGGATATTTCCAATTGAATCAACCATCAGAAAAGCAACTTGTGTACCTGAGTTATCTTCAAATTCTTTTAATAAGTTTCCAAGATCAGCTAGTTGCTCATAGTCAAGTGTATTTGTTAAATCAGTGGCATAACTGGTTAAAACAGGAAACTGCGGCTGTGGATAAACCGCAGTTACTGAAATAAAAAAAATGATAGATAAAATTAATTTCATCTATTAGCAGGTTCCAATTTAATTGGTAAGACTTCGTGTTGGTGCAGGGAATCTTCCGCCACGTCCCATAAATGTTGAACAATTTATATTGCGGACACTCATTATCGGAGCTTTACCAAGTAAACCACCATAATCAACAGAATCGCCGACTTTTTTCCCGTAAGCAGGAATAATTCTAACCGCTGTTGTTTTATCGTTTATAATACCAATGGCAGCTTCATCGGCAATAACACCGGCAATAGTCGCGGCAGTGGTATCACCCGGAACAGCGATCATGTCAAGCCCAACGGAGCATACACAGGTCATGGCTTCAAGCTTTTCAATACAAAGGCTGCCATTTTCAACCGCACGAATCATACCCTGATCTTCAGAGACCGGAATAAAAGCACCACTCATACCACCCACATTAGTAGATGCCATCAGCCCGGCTTTTTTTACAGAATCATTTAGCAGAGCAAGCGCTGCTGTTGTGCCAGGTCCGCCTATGTCTGCAAGTCCCATAGCCATTAAAATGTCACCAATACTATCACCTTCAGCAGGTGTAGGTGCTAAAGATACATCCACAATACCAAAAGGTATTCCGTGCTGCTCGGCAACTTTACGACCAAGTAATTCACCGGCTCGTGTAATCTTGAAAACTGTTCTTTTAATAACATCTGCTAAATGATTCATATCGCAACTGCCGGCCGCTTTAATGGCATCCAGTACAACGCCGGGTCCACTTATACCCACGTTAAGAACTACTTCAGGCTCACTAATTCCATGAAAAGCTCCCGCAACAAAAGGGTTATCTTCAACAGCGTTAGCAAAACAAACAAATTTAGCACAGCCAATTGAATCCTGATCTTTAGTCATTTCGGCCGTCTTTTTAATTGCCTCAGCAACAAGATTAATGGCGTCAATGTTAATACCAGCTTTTGTAGAAGCAACATTCACACTGGAACAAATTCTTTTTGTCTCGGAAAGAGTGTATGGAATAGATTTTAATAGCTCAAGCTCCCCATTAGTAAAGCCCTTTTGAACAAGAGCCGAGTAACCAGCCAGATAATCAATTCCAATTTCTGCGGCGGCTTTATCAAGAGTTTTAGCTACTTCAACAAAATCTTCCCATTTAAAGGCATCCAGTGGAATTGACAGAGGGGTTATTGAGATTCTTTTGTTGGCTATGGAAATTCCATATCGCTTTTCAACTTCCTGAGCATATTTTACATGATTACTACCGTACTTAAGAATCTTATCATACATCTTTTGTTTGGTAACTTCTATATTTCTGTCAACACAGTCTCGCAAGCTGATGCCCATTGTGACTGTACGGATATCAAAGTGCTCAATTTCCGTCATTTTTATTGTTTCAAGAATTTCTTCAAATTCGAAAGGCATATTTACTCCCGTATATAGTATGTAGTATTCAGTATTTAGACAAAATAATCTGATTTATACTACATCTAGTTTTTTTATATAGACCGTTAATAGTTTTCCAATTTCTACAAGTAAATCTGACAAATCATTTACAACACAATAATTTAGATCTCTAGAAAGGATCAGATAGTATCTGCTTTCCTCCAATGATCCTTGAGCAATATTCAGAAATTTAATTTTATCTTTATTGCTTCTTTTTTTAAACCCCTCGGCAATATTAGCAGGTATTGATACAGCAGCACGTCTCATTTGTGAAGATAATCCGTATACTTCCGATTTAGGGAAGGTAGATGTTAATTCGTAAATAAGAAGAACAAATTTGTGTGCTTTTTGCCAGGCAATTGACTCCGTAAAATTTTTAATTTTATCCATCCATTCGCCTTTTCATTTTTAATAAACTACTCTTTCTTTTCTACCTACTAATTTACTACCTACTATTCACTAGATCCTATGCATCTGTCTGAAAATCTCTTCATGTTGAAGATAAATCTTGATTTTAAGAGCCTCGGCAATCTTGTTCATCTTTTCCTGAATCTCACTCATGTTTTTGCTCGAACCTGAAATATCAACGATAACAATTAATGTGTAAAAGTCATCCATCAATTTTTGCGATATATCCTGCAAGTCACATCCACATTCGCTTAATTCTGTTGTAATTTTTGCAACGACACCCGTTTGATTCAAGCCAAAAGATGTTAAAATTAGCCTGCCTTGATTTGATGAAGTTGATTTAGAAAAATCTGGTTGTGTATCCAATTTACTAACTGCTCTGCTAACAGCTTTTTTAACCAGTTCAGGTGTGGCGTCGTCTCCCATTTCGTTAATTGCCGTAAGTGTAATACGCCTGATTTCGTCTTCTGATAATTTCACGGTTTTAGTCCCTTATAACTATTTTTTAAATATCTGTATGCCTGGTTTACTATTTCAGTGTTTTTTTGTACTGCAAATTTTTCGGCATTTTGATTATTGCCTCTGTAAAAACGTAACCACAATAAGTTACCTACCATCAACCCGTCAAATACTCTCTCTTCCACAAATGCATTTACAGTAGTATATCCACAAAGAACATTCCAACCAAGTGACATTAATCCTGAAAGATAATTACCTGTATAAAACTGCCCAGATCCGGGAAGAATATAGGATAATATTTGTGCCAAAGTTACTGAATATTTATCATTATTGACACTTTCGCAAAATATTTTAAGCTCATGATCAATCTTGATTTTCCCAAATTCAAGAGCCGCTAAATCCCACTTATCTTGGAACATAAACGTCCAGCCCCGCCAGTAGGAAAGGTCATTTTCACTGTAGTTAATATCTTTGGCTAACTCGTTTAGATATTGGTGAGCCTTATCGGTATCTCTTCGAAGAATATTAATTTTAACTATTTCTTCTTTCGCTGTTATTTTCTCTTTGTCGGTACCAGCCTTAAGAAGAGACTTAGCGAAAGCTTTTAGGGCGTTATCCAATAAAGAGCCATATTTATAGGCTAAACCTATTTTGAAATTAGCAATAAATGTGTAGTCATTCCTATTGTCAAAATATTCCAGTCTGCTATATTCAGTAACAGCGTTAAAATAATCTCCGGCTGCAAATAAACTATCTGCCAAATGTTTTTGTCTTTCCAGCATTCCAGCATAGAGTGTGGAACATAAAAGAATCGATATAAAAATACTTTTTTTCATTTAGATTAAAAACTAGGCATTCGGCGAATAAATTTAAACGAAATTTTTTCGTATTAAGCGAAACATTTTCACATCCAAATGGTAAATGTTTCAATTAGATGCTTTAAACTAATATAAATACTTGGCATAAATATTGCATTAATTATTTAAATCTGAACAAATGTTCACATTCCACGGACATCAACAAAACTGACCAACAAGTTTGAGGAGCAATAATGAACATGAAAACATTATTTACGGCAATTACGATACTTTTGATATCAACAAAAGTGTTTAGTTATGATGATTTACGTATATCTAATCCACAAGGCTGGTGGTGGGGGGAACAGGGCACCATCGAAAAAGCTGTTGTTTCAATTAAGCCAAGTGGCGTTTATGTTGAATACGGTGTTTATTTAACAATCTCTGCCCAAAACTCCGGTTTTAGTGACACTGATCAACTGGAAATTATTTTCGATTTTGAACTACCAAAGGAGGCAATCGTTAACGATCTCTGGTTGTGGGTAGGCGAAGATATTATGAAAGCTGAGCTCTATGACAAGTGGACAGCTTCAACTATCTACGAGGGAATTGTAAACCGTCGCCAGGATCCGGCTATATTGTTTAAGGAAAGTGAAACGCACTACAAACTGCGCGTTTATCCACTCTTAAAAACCGAATCCAGAAAAATTAAACTTACTTATCTGGTGCCGGCTGAGTGGCATTCAAAGTCGGTTACATATTCGTTACCGACAAATATCTTAAATACTTCCCGCTATCCACTGGAAAAAATTGACCTCGTTTTTTGGTCTGATGGTTCTTTTAATAATCCAACCATTATCGAGTATCCTGAGGCTGATTTTGGAACCGAGCAAGAATCTGATTTGGGAAAATACTATGAAATTAATGACCTGGATTATGATAAAAATAGAAATCTCACTTTATCCGTAAACTCACCACTCGACGATGGAGTATTTATATCCAACTATGACGATATGGGAGAAGGTATTTACCAGATCGCATTATTGCCTTCGCAGTTTGTTGATGTTCAAGCACGTAAAAAAGTTGCTGTTCTTATTGATTATGATGCTTCAAAAACAACTGTAACTCCTTCTTCGATAATCAGTAACCTTGAAATAATGCTTCAGAATTATCTCTCGGATTCAGACTCATTCAATGTTTTCTTTTCCGGGTTGACCGGGAAAAAACTATCCGACCGCTGGCTAAATGCTTCTGCAGAAAGTATTGATTTACTTGCCGAATATTATAATGACCAGGGAATAAATACCTATAGTAATATAGCCAGCACAATCGGTACAGCGCTAGAATTTATTAATGAAAATGGTGAGTCAGGCAGCATTGTATTAATTTCAAGTTCTGAACAAATAGCAGATTATAGTGTTGCCAATGGTCTTATAGATGATATTCTTGAAACAATGCTAACGGACGTTCCCTTCCAGATTGTTGACATAACTAATAGAAACTATTCATACCACTATATCGGGAATAACAATTACAGAGGGAACGAGTATTTGTACATTAACCTAAGCAGGCAAACCTCAGGCAATTATTTTAGTATGTGGGAGGGGAATTCTTTCTCGGATAACATTTCAGATGCTTTCAGCAGTCTGCAAGGCTTTATAACAGCATTTGATATGTTTACCTCACTTGAGCTAGGATTTTGTTACAACAGATTTGATATTACTGACAACAGTTTGATTTACCTTAACAAACCGGTTATCCAGGTAGGGAAATATATTGGAACATTCCCATTTGAACTTAACCTTTCAGGGCAGTTCAAAAATTCTATTTTCAATGTTGCCCGCTCTGTTGATGAATCAGCAAGTATAGTCGGAAGCGAAAAATACAAGCAGATATGGGCAGGCAATTACCTGAAATATTTGGAGAAGGCACAACCCACAAACAGCGTCACTTCAGAGATAGTAGAGATTAGTCTTGCTAATAATATTCTATCTCTTTATTCTGCCTTCCTGGCACTGGAACCAAGCGACACAACAAAACCCTGCTGGGATTGTTTTGATGAAACAAACATGGTTGACATAGAAGATGAAATTGAAGAAGTCGTGGCGGATACTCTTGTACAGGCATATCCAAATCCATTTAATGGAGAGGTAAACATCAAAATCACTCTTCCCCAGTCATTTACAAATGACAACGTTTCCCTGATTATCTACAATATGCTTGGACAGGAAGTTTTCAAATTTGATCCTGAAGAATACAATAATAAGAGCGTATTGAATTTGAGATGGAATGGAAAAAATATGTCAGGGCAGTCAGTATCAAGTGGTATTTATTTCTTTAGTATGAGCACTCCTAAATCCACAAAATCTTTAAAACTGATTATGCTTAAGTAATACCCATGATCTCCGAAAGGCTCCGCTACCCCATGCGGAGCTTTTCATTTTCAAACAATTGTGTAATAATAACCGGTATGACGCATTCTTTTCAGTACGAGCGAAAAAATTTCGCAACAATTTTTAATAAAACGGCTAAAATTCCCCTAAAAATGAACGATTATATATTGGTACAATAATTGTGATTATTGCTTAAAAATGGAGCATAAAATGTCTACAAAACTTTTGAATTTGGCCTGGTTGATAGCGATGGCAATTACCTATGGGATTTTATTTTTCTAGTTACTCGCATCCCAAAAGGAATTCATTCCCTCAATCCATTTAGTCAGATTTCATAATCATTTAAATAAGCCATGCTTTGGAATAAAGTAATTTACCTGTTTCAGGTATGCGTCTATTTTATTATCAAAATCAATTTTAATTCCCGCGTTAAATATGTCAGCAGCTGCAATTGACCCATAAATGTTGCCGGCATAAAAATATGCAGCAAGTCCTGTAAAAAGCCAGGCTCTAAAATCATGCTCTGCTCTGAAATTGTCATAAGCTAGGAACGATAAGACACCTGTCACTAAAAAACCTGTTAGCCCGTCAGTAATATTGTCAGTGTAGACCTTCCCCAAACCTGGAATAACAGCAGATAACAATGCAGCAGTTGTAAGGCTTTTGTAACCGGGATTTAATTTTTCGTGATAGAATTTAGCCGCATCTTCCTTGTAACGCAAATCAAAGGGTTTAATAAACTGTAGGGAATCAGATGGTAGAAAACCACCCGATAAATTTGAAAGGTTTCTTAAGGATTCCACATTAGAAATTGAAGATTCCGAAAGTATTTTGCTTTCATCAACAAAAGCGCTGTATTCTTCCCTGGAAAGGAGAAAAAAATTATTTTTACAGTATTCCAGGATTGATTGTTCACCAAAACTATCAGAGAAAAAGAGTCCTCTGAAATAGTCATTTGAGACATCATACTCACCAATAGTCTGATAAGCAAAGGCTATCTTGAATTGAAGAGTATCATTCCTTTCATGTTGCATCACAACAAGAAATTCATCAATGGCTCTGATATAATCCTTCTGCTCAAAAAGATGATTCCCGAACAGCAGTCTATTCTGAGGTGAGAATAATCCGTTTTCAGTCTGTGCGTTAATTAATAAACCGTTAAGAATAAGGCTAAGCGGGAGCACTAAAATTAATTTTCTGAAATTCAATTTACTTCCCGGGATATATTGGTCTTTGGTTCCAGCAGTTTTTCCCCTGGTTTTAAGGTATAGTTCGTTACCGGGTCATAAAATCTTCCCGAGGAATGAATATGATAATGCTCTATACTTTTAAACATGTTCAGATCCCGGGTAAACCTATCCGCGAACATTAAAGCCCCTTGCAACAGATTAGTTTCTTTTACTGATTGTACAAGAAAAGTGGAACAGGAAGGTGTAAAGGGGCAGTTATCTCCATCCAAATCCGAGAATAAAAAATAATATGTGTTTTTTAATCCGGATATTAAAAACATTGAAAAGTCCGATTTGTCAAATTCGTAGCTTTTACCTGAAATCTGTGGAATCTCGTAACTAATCTCTTTTGCATCCCACCGTTCCCAATCTACCTGTCCGGAAACGCTAATAGACATTAGAATGAGGAGACACATAATTTTCATAATTTATCCAAATCAATCTTAAGCCGCTTCATCATACATTTTAACTCAAGCTGTCTGTAAATAGCATTCTTGCATAAATTTGCGCCGTTAGGCCAATATAAATCACCTGACTTTTCATTAATATAGACTTTTGCGAATTCATCAGGGTCTTTGATAAAATCATAAACGAAATCATTCCGTAAGTGTTGAAGGGAAATATCCCCTTCAACACCGTCAGAATAACGAACAAATAATTTATATTCCCCTGCTATTTTAACTTCAACGGGATTTATCATAGTATTATAAAATTACTCCTTTGCTAATTCTCGTGCAATTACCATTTTTTGTATTTCTGTGGTACCCTCATAAATTTCAGTAACTTTTGCATCTCTAAGAAATCTTTCAACAATATATTCCCTAACATAACCATAACCACCGTGTATTTGAATAGCTTCCAAAGCATTTTCGACAGCCACTTTGGATGCAAGAGATTTAGCCATTGCAGATTCCTTAACGTGCTTTTTGCCAGTATCTTTCGCCGCGGCAGCTTGCAATGTAATCAACTTTGCCGCCTGGGTGTTAATGGCCATATCCGCCAATTTAATCTGAATTGCCTGGTGATTAATGATCTCTGTGCCAAAAGCCTTTCTTTCTTTTGCATATTTCAAAGCTGCATCCAAAGCACCTTCAGCAATACCAACTGCTTGCGCGGCTATACCAATGCGTCCTCCATTAAGAGTTTCCATGGCGAAGTTAAAGCCCTTACCAACTTCCCAGATAATATTTTCTTCAGGCACCTTACAATTAGTAAAAGTTAACGAACAAGTATCAGAGCTCTTTATACCAAGCTTATCTTCTTTTACACCATGATCAAAACCGGGAGTACCCTTTTCAATAAGAAACGCTGTAACCCCCTTATGTCTTTTCTCACTATCTGTCTGAGTTGTAACAAGAAAATAGTCAGCAGATTGGCCATTTGAGATCCAGTTTTTTATACCGTTGATAACCCAATGATCCCCCTCTTTAACAGCTGAGGTCATCTGATGGGTTGCATCGCTTCCGGCTTCAGGCTCAGACAAAGCAAAAGCTCCTAGCTTCTCTCCCCTTGCCAATGGTTTCAGGTATTTCTCCTTCAAATAGTCAGATCCATATTTTTGTAATCCATAACAAACCAGAGAGTTATTAACTGACATGATTACTCCGACACTTGCATCAACTTTGCTAAGTTCAATCATAGCTAAGACATAACTGACAGTGTCCATCCCCGCCCCATCATATTCGGGCGAGACCATCATACCCATAAAACCAAGTTCACCAAGTTTTTTTACAATCTCGGTAGGAAACTCGGCGTTTTTGTCTCTTTCAACAGCAGTTGGTGCTATTTCAGCCAGTGCAAAGTCTTTTGCGGTCTGCTGAATCATTAGTTGTTCTTCTGTAAAATCAAAATTCATTACTTACTCCAAATTAGTTAAGTGAGTAAAACGGAAATAATCAATCTTTTTTAGAATGATATTGTCTACACAAGTGGAATTGATTATTCCATATAATTGTTTAATCCAATGATTAGAATATACCATATTTCTTATATTAGTGTCTATGAATAAAACCGATAATCTTAAATTCGTTAAAAATTTTTCTGAAGAGGAACTGATTGAATATTTCAGTTCAATAAATGAAAAACCCTACCGTGCAAAACAATTGTATGATTGGCTTTATGTTAAGGAAAGTCTCGACTTTGATGAAATGCTAAATTTTTCAAAATCACTGCGCGAGCATCTGAAAGATAATTTTGAGATTACAACTGTCAAACAGAAGGAAGTTCAACATTCTTCCAGCGGAACCAAAAAACTTCTTCTGGAAACTTATGACAACAAGTTTATTGAATCAGTAATTATCCCTGACGGCGAAAGAGTAACTCTTTGTTTATCAACTCAGGTTGGCTGCCCTCTGGATTGCAAATTTTGTGCTACGGGATTAATGGGTTACAAAAGAAATTTAACTCCGGGTGAAATTGTCGATCAGTACATTCATTCCAAAAGTATTGGCAGTAAGATTACAAACATCGTTTACATGGGAATGGGCGAACCTCTGCTCAATTTCAAGAACACTCTTGAATCCTTAAGAATCTTTACTGATACCAGACTAGAGACACTTAGCAGAAACAGGATAACAGTCTCAACTTCAGGAATTACGCCAAAAATAATTGAACTTGCTGATAGTGGATTGCGTGTCCAGTTAGCTCTATCACTTCACTCCACGTTTGAAGATATTCGAAGCAAGATAATGCCAATTAATGTGAAGTATGATTTGAAAAGTGTACTTATTGCGGTGGAATACTATTTGAAGATGACCGATACTAAAATCACTTATGAATATACAATGTTGAAAGACCTTAACGACAGGGATGAAGATATAAAATCATTAACAAAGCTATGTAAAAGAATGCCATCCAAGATAAACATCATTCCCTTTAATAGTATTAAACATATGAGCCCCGGCGGATTATCAGCCGAACTTGAACCAACATCACGAAATAAACTGATGCTATTCGCAGATAAACTAAGAAATAATGGGATAACTGTAATGGTTCGTGAAACTCAAGGCGACGATATCGCCGCCGCATGCGGGCAGTTGGCAGTTAAATCTCTCTGATCCTAAAAACCACAACCAGATTTCAGACATCGCTTTTATTCATGGTTTCTTGGACTTAACCTCGGATACTTATTGGTGATCAAACGATTAGCCAGAGGTATAAGAGTCAGTTGTAAAATAATTCCTGGAAATCCCTTAAAAGTCATTGCCAATGGGAAAGCATAACTTTCATAGCCAAGCCAATCGAGTCCAATACTTACAAAGAAAAAGTATATAATTCTGCCACCAAAAATAGCTATAGCCAGAGTTAAAAAAATATCTGCTTTCTTCCAGATGTATAAACCCCAGATGATCAGTACACCAACACTTAACTCAAGCAGCATTAAAAGCAAAATCGGGGGAACGATTGGCGGCATTCCTGTTATTAGAAATGATATTGTAGGAGTTAACAGAGCGACTAATATAGAATACTTTAAGGATAGAAACAGAGCTGCCAAATAGACAGGTAAAAACATTGGTAAAAATATAGACCCCAGCCCAAGCAAATGAAACAATTGTGGCAATACAATGCCAATGGCTATGAATAATGCTGTTAAAGGAAGTTGTCTTAATTCTTTTTCACTCATTTTAACCTTTTATATGGAAAAATTTAGTCCAAGCACAAAATATCTGCCCGGAGCAGGATAGTCAGTTAAAGTCAGGTATTCCCTGTCCAAAATATTAAAAACTCTTAAAGAAAGATCGTAACCAAAAATTGAATATCCAACCGATGTATTTAGCAAATGATAATCCGGCAATCTTCCCTGAGAATTATTCCCGGTAAACAAATCCTGAACATATTTGCCAAATAGTGAAAATTGAAGTCCGTCAAAATTAAATTCTATCATGTATTTTAATTGATGTTTTGGATTGAAGGCTGAGAGTTCACCGGAATCGAGATAACTGTAGGAAAACTGAGCAGATAATTTTTCATTGAATTGATAAGTTGTTGTTGCTTCAATCCCATTTTGAATTGCATTGCCGCTATTCTGAAATTTAATTGGAGGAGGTCCATCAGGATTGAAAACAGGAAGAATAATATTCTCAACATTATTCCTGTAGTAACTAAATCTGATGGAGCCTCTGTTCAAAACAAAATACTCAAACCCGAACTCCAGGCTTTCCACACTTTCCTCGTCCAGATTTTCATTTGATGTCGGGAATAAATACAAATCCCGAATAGTGGGAATTCTATATCCTGTCTGATAATTTGCAAATAATCTTATTGAGTAGTGAGGAGAAAATGCAATGCCAGCCATAGGACTTAATTTTGTTATTCCAAGGGAATGATGCTGCACTCTAAGACCCGACTTTAAACTAAGTTCAGGCACGGGAGTATAGACCGCCAGTCCGTAAGCCCCATAAGTAGTTAAACCATATTCTGAATTTGAAGTGACATTTTTTCCGCCGTACTTAATGTATTCTCCACCAGCCGCAATATTGACTTTTTCGTTAAGGGCGTATTGCTGATAGATGGAAGCGCCATAAGTGAAATCTTCTGATTTGAAGTTATCGTAAAATTTATGACTCCCCATGTTGACGTACAACTGAGTTGAGCCGGTTATTTTTTCACTATGGTTCCTTAGAATCAAATCGCCCATTCCACGATTTATTATACCGTAAGTGCCCAAATTCGCGGCGTCATTAATTCTTGCAGGGTCATCGAACCTGTAAGGGACATACCTGACATTAGCCGACAAAGCGAAAACATCATTTATCTTCTGTTCCACACTCCCGTTAATCTGTGTTGACTGGAATGAAGTCTGGGCTATATGTCCCTGAGAACTCTTCTTATTTAATGAAATCGATATACCGGTGTCATTAAATTTCTGAGCATACTTTATTCCCCATCCATAAGTACCATGACTGCCGCCTTCTAATTTAATATTCAGGGGATGGGAATAATCATTCTTCAATTTCAGATTCACAACACCGCCCATGGCATTACTTCCGAAGACAGTTGATGATGGACCTGATAAAACCTCAACACTTTCAATGTCATCCATTCCGTAAACGTCCGGCAGTGGATGCCCAAATACACCCATGAAGTCAGGGTGACCATTAATGAGAACGAGCACACCCGTGTTTGGTTTGCCGCCTAGTCCTCTCAATTGTATTCCGCCGCCGCCATCAGTTCCAACACCATATCCCATAATTTTCTTTTCAAGAATGAATGCGGAAGGTAAAAAAAGGTCAAGAACTTGTAAGGCAGAATGGCTGGTAAATTTTTGTATGGTTTGTTCGTTAAAGAAAACCCTTGTATTGGTTTCATGTTTCAGAGGTATCTGATAACGATCTGCTACAACTACCACTGTATCCGATAGTTCGTAATAATTTGAGTTGTAAGTTTGCGCGATCAGTGTGCTGAAAACAGATATAATAATATATGTAAGCACAGTATAAATATATTTCATGTTCCCCCGATTCCTGGAAAAGTCCAAATCCCAGTTTATTGCTGACTTCGGACAGTGAAAATAATTGAGGCAAATATAATGGATTTTTGGGACAACTATTTGGTTTGCAGTGATAGAGGGAGTTCAAGATTGTGGGCTTCCAAAAAGTCCTTATTTTTTAATATCTTTTCGCTCAAATCAATATCAACTATTCTTCCCTTAGCCAGAAGAATCACACGTTGGCATGTTTCAAGTGCTAAATCCAGGTCATGTGTGGTCACTACTATAGTTTTTTCATCATTCTCTTTCATCCAATTAATTATCAGTCGTCTGTGGTATGGATCCAGATTAGCACTCGGTTCATCAAATACCAGTATTTCCGGACTCATCGAAAGTACCGTTGCAAGCGATACTAATTTCTTTTCACCATAACTGAGCTCGTTGATATATTTTTCTTCAGAACCGGTGAGGCCAACCATCGTTAAAGCACCCCTTACCTGCTCACTTACCTCATTATCTGTAAGTCCCATGTTTAATGGTCCGAACGCAACATCATCATAAACAGTCGGACAAAATAATTGCTCTTCAGGATTTTGGAAAACAACTCCAACCATTGCTCGTATGGCAGCGCTATTTTTCTGCGAAATAATCTGCCCGTTAATAGAAATTTTACCTTCAGCTTTCCGAATTCCATTAAAAAGACTTACGAGTGTTGATTTACCTGCCGCGTTGGGACCAATGATCGCAATTTTTTCTTTCGAATGGATTGTGAATGAAATCTCATCAAGCACCTTCTTGTTATCAGAATAACTATACGAGACGTTCTCAAATTTTATTATTGGATCCATATATTACACCGCCAATAAAAGACAAATGAATAATAAAAAAATCATCAGGTTGATTGAATCTCTTCTCGCCCACATCAATTGATTTTTTGAAGTTATCTTCCCTGCAAAACCTCTTGAGTAGAGAGAATTAAATATTCGCTCATTTTTTTCAAATAAATCCATAAAGATTGTTGCCAAAAAACTTATAATATATTTCAGGAACATAAGTTTTGGCATTTTGATCTGCCGGGATCTAAAAGCCCTTCCTCTCTCAAGCACATCTTTTTGAAACATAGCAATAAACCTATTAACCAAAAACAAAATGGACAATAGTTTATCAGGTACCTTGATAGATTGCAAAGAACTTACTAAATCCAATATGGAAGTAGTTGCTGCAAAAAAATTGGCAAACAATAACAGAGAAAACATTTTGGCGATCAACGAGGCAAAGTTAAAGAGCCCTGTCTTAAAAACGGAAAATCCCAGAATCGTCACCAGTGAATCGCCAGTCCCTTTGAAGGGCACCAAAAACGTAATCACAAATATCATTGGAGAAAAAAGCAGAGCCTTTTTAATTATTTTCTTTCTGAATTTTGATAAACTTATAAATAGAAATAGTCCCATTAATACAAAAATATTCTTCATACAATCATTCAGAGGGATAAACAAAACCGTACCTATCAGCATGAACAAAATGATAAGTTTTGCCAGGGGATGCACACCATCGACAATTCCATAATTTTCATTTCTGCTTTTATTGCTCATCTTGTTCTTTAATCCAGACTTCTCTGAAAGAATTGCAGTTAATTTGTAAGCGAAAATATAGATAATTAATGAAACATAAAATTTTACATTTTCGAGGGCATAATTATTTCACACTTGTTTTCATTAATATGATTTAGCATTTTTGCGACATTATGTATCGGGGGAAGAACTTGAAAATATCAGCAAACAAAATTTTACTCATCTGGGCTCTCGCCACATTTATCGCATTATTTTTTGTCGGTCAATCTTATTTTTACGTTCTAACCGTAGGAAAAGAAATCGAAATATTAGATAGCCTTATTTGGGAGTTAGGATACTATTACACCTGGGCACTCCTTTTATTTGGAATAATTCCCATTGCCAATAACTACCTCCTTGAGTTTAAGAACATCTATAGAAATTTACCGATTCATATTATTTCCGGTATTGTTTTTGCCATTCTTCACAGGGGTATTTCCTTTATTACCTACTTATCCCTTGTTAAGCCTGGGAAATTAGTAGAAGGAATGCCAATATGGTTCAATCCAAAAATTGTTGGTGGTTCGTTCAATAGTTTTATTAACTACTTTGTAATAATTGGGGTTTATTACGGGGTTTCATACTACAAAAAATTCAGAGAACAAAAACTGCATTCCAGCCAGTTAGAGACTCAACTTGCCAATGCTCAGTTACAGGCGTTACGTATGCAGCTGCAGCCACATTTTCTGTTTAACACACTTCATGCAATTTCATCACTCATGGATGAAAACGTTCAAAAAGCAAGGCATACACTTACCTTGCTTAGTCAACTGCTTAGGCAGTCACTGGATAATATTGGGAAGCAATTCATTACTCTTCGCGAAGAATTGGAATTCTTAAAAAACTACCTGGAAATAGAACAGACGCGTTTTCAGGAGAGACTGACAGTTAGTTTCGAAATTGAGGATGATACACTTGACTTGAAGATTCCCAACCTGTTGTTACAACCGATTGTAGAAAATGCTGTAAAACATGGTGTTGCTCCTAAAGCTGAAGGAGGCTCAATTCTGATAAAAAGTTGGACGGCAGATGATCGGTTATTTCTCGCAGTAAAAGATGATGGAAACGGTTGTAAAGAAATTAAGAACAAGGGAATAGGACTCGCCAATGTTGAGGATAGGTTGCAAAAATTGTATGGCGAAAAATCTTCATTCGAGATGAAAAATGGTGAGGGTTTTGAAGTGACGATTTCCATTTCTATTGAGTCGATGGATATCTCTTAATGAAAACGATAAAGACATTAATTATTGATGACGAAAAATTAGCACGGAACAGAATTTTACATTTGTTAGCCAGCATCCCTGAATTCGAGATCATCGGCGAATGTAAAAATGGAATAGAAGCTGTTGAGTGTATTAACGGCTTAAATCCTGATCTTATTTTTCTTGATGTCCAGATGCCGGAGTTGGATGGTTTTAGCGTATTAAGAAAGCTAAAGGCGAATATTTGCCCGATTATTATTTTTGTAACTGCCTATGATAAGTATGCACTAAAAGCATTTGATGTACATGCTGTCGATTACCTGCTGAAACCATTCGATGACAGCAGATTTCTTACTGCGCTTGAACACGCTAAAGAGCATCTTGCAAAAAACTCCAGAATAGACTTACAAAATAAAATCAATCTCCTTATGAATGAGTTGGGCGAAAGTCTACCGGGAAGTGATGAAAAAGAGTACCTTGATAGAATAATGATAAAATCAGCCGGGAAAATTAGCTTTGTAAAAACTGACCACATTATCAGAATTAAATCCGCAGGTAAGTATGTTAGTATATTAACCCAAGAGGGTGAAAACCTTATTCGCCAGACCATGAATGAAATCGAAGCTAAATTGGATCCGAAGAAATTTATTAGAATTCACAGAACTGCCATTATAAATTTTGATTTCATTAAAGAAATGCAAAACTGGTACAGGGGCGAATACGTTATTCTTCTTACAAATAATGAAAAATTTACTACCAGTTCCTCCTACAGGAAAAACATCGAAGAACTAATTTCTATACTCGCGTAAAAGTCATTCCCGTTTCAAGCACATCCATACCATAATTAGGTAATTTCACGACATAAATGTTTCCATCACCCACCCCAAGGTATTATTTTGCACTTGTAAAAAATCAATAAACGTGATCGGGGGGAAACAATGAAAATATTTTTTGTGGCAATTCTAACCATAACAATTAACCTAACCGCAGGTGGGCTAAAGGTAAAAGAGATCGATAAAAGAATAATGGATCATCTCTTTAATGGGGAGACTGAACTTGCCGACTCACTTATAGAATCACAAATCAAGATCACTAATAATAAATTAAAATATTATTCAATAAAACTGCCCGTGCTTTTCTACTCCCGCTATCTTTCAAATACACCTCAGACTCGAGAATCAACATTAGAGCAGATTGAAAAGTATGGTCAGCTGGCAATTGCAGCAAGTGAAAGTATGGGAGAATCCGTAGAAAAGAATTTTTACCTGGGAACCTGTTACGGATACCTAAGCAGAGTTTATGGTATGAGGCAGGAATACTGGAACGCATTCTGGGCAGCTAAAGATTGTATAAATTACCTTGAAGGTGTACTTGAGGATGATCCTGATTACTACGATGCCTACATGGGATTAGCAGTGATAGAATATTACACGGGAACAAGGTTGACAGGCTTCATGGGTACTGTTGCTTGGCTCACCGGGATGTCGGGTGACCGAATCCTCGGCATGCAATATTTTCACAACGTCTATGAGAAAGGATCTCTCTTTAATACAGAAGCGCATTTTGCCTTAGCAACCCTCTACAGATTCATGGAACCAGATCCGGCAAAAGCCATGGAATTGATGGATTCATTCCTTCTTAAATACCCCAAAAATATTTTCATTTCAAATAACCGACAGAGAATGGAAGTTCAATTAGTAATCGAGCAAAAAGGAATTCAAGAACTTATTGCCGAGAAAGACAGCCTAAAAGCAAAGTACAATCTTGCTGATGCTTCCGTGTTGAATACAATTGGGTATCAACTGGTTGGAGAAGAAAAGTACGATGATGCTCTTTCACTATTCAAATTAAATATCGAGCTCTTCCCCTCTATTGCTAACTGTTACGATAGCCTTGCTGAATGTTTTATGACTACAGGCAATTATGTTGAATCGATTAAATACTACAAAATTGCGATTGATAAATTAGCCAAAGATGAAACCTTAAACGAAGATGGGCGAAATACATTTAGAGAACGAATAAAAGAACAACTGAAAGAACTTGAATCCTTAGTGAACTCCTAAGCAACTCCCAAATAAATACCAGTTCTTGAAGCCGTCTTTAGGGGACGGCTTTTATTTAAAAAATTATAATTCTTCTAAGTGGGGAAGTAATTAATAAGTTTAAAAATGAAGTATTGAATCCAATAAACTCTGAGAAAAAATAAATAAGAGACATAGAGAATTTCCTCTGCATGTATTATAACAACAAGGAAAGAATATGAAAGCAATTCAACTAATTATAATAATTCTGTGCTTATGGAGTTCCGCACTTTCACAAAATAATGAAGACGTTATTATTGCAAAAAAAATAGTCCTCCATTCAACCGTAATGGATGAAGAAAGAACAATATTCGTTTCTACGCCATCAAATTATGAATCCACAAATGTGTCATATCCGGTATTCTATGTACTGGATGGTGATGAAGGTTCAATTCATTATACATCAGGATTGGTAGCAGATTTAGCTACTCGTGCCCTTTGTCCTGAAATGATCATAGTTGCCATTGCCAATACTGACCGATTTAGGGATATGACACCAACAGTATATGATCGTAATCCAAACATACCATCTGGTGGAGCTGACAAATTTTTAAAATGTATTGAAACCGAAATAATTTCATTTATTGAAAATAATTATCGGACTCTCCCCTACAGGCTGATTTCCGGTCATTCGGCATCAGGTATTTTGGTTACACATGCTTTTCTCTCACATACTAAGCTATTTAATAGCTACATAGGAGTCAGTCCAAGTTTATGGTGGGATTCCAATCTATTCAGTAAAGTATTGGATGAGAATATTCTGAAAGTAGATTCAAAACACCGGCATTTTTATTTCAGCATCGGCTCGAAAGAGACTAATCATAATTTGGATGGTGCTCTGGAATTTTATCAGACGATGCTAAGAAAAAATCCAAAGCAATTACAATGGAAATTTGACACTATTAAAGGTGAAGATCATGGAAGTCAAAAAACGATTGCTTTGTACAACGGGCTACGGTTTATTTATGAAGATTGGAAATATGATTATCAAAAAGTAGGTGAAGAAGGTCTACCATACATAACCAGCTTTTATGAAAGCAAGTCAGCTAAATACGGCTATGAAATTAAGCCATCTGAAGAGCAAATGAATAATTTTGGATATGCTCTGAAACGTACAGGAAAGCTTGACGAGGCGATAGAAATCTTTAAGATGAATGCTGAAAACAATCCTCGATCACCGAATGCACATGACAGTTTGGCAGAAACATATTTAGAAGCTGGCTTAGTTGAACAATCGATCAATCATTACAAACAAGCCATAGAATATGGATCGGCCATCAATGACCTGAATCTTAATATTTACAAAAGTGGTCTTGAAAAGGCAAAAGAGGAACAGAAAAAAAATGAAAACATATAATTTCAAATTCTTATAAGTGGGGGCTTCATGAAAAAACTTCTATTTCTAGTGCTAGTATTATCGTACACAATTAATGGTGGCGGATTAAAATCAAGCGAATTGGATCAGAAAATAATTTCTCATCTCTTTAACGGTGAATGTGAAATTGCTGATTCCTTATTGGAAATTAATCTGAATAATGATCCAAATAATCCAAAGTATTTATTCCTCAAAGCTCACTATTGGTTTTACGCAAGATACTTTAGTGAGATTAATTATTCCCGAGATTCTGTGCTAACTTTAATTGAAACATATTCTCAAAAAGCTATTGACGCGGGGTTGAGGTTAAAACCAACTTTAGAAAATAGATTTTATATGGGTTCATCTTATGGGTTTCTTAGTCGTGTTAATGGTATGCGTCAGGACTATTGGAACGCCTTTTGGGCAGCCAAGGACTGCCGTAATTATCTGGAATCCGTATTAGATGATGATCCGGAATTTTATGATGCATATATGGGTCTTGGTGTAATTGAATATTATGCCGGCAAAAACATAGATGGATTCCTGGGTGCAATTGCCTGGCTTGTTGGTATGGCGGGTGATGCTGACCTTGGATTAAAATATTTTCAAAATGTTTATGAAAAAGGAACACTTCTTAAAACTGAAGCCCGGTTTGCATTGCCAATTCTAACCGCCTATTTAGAGCAAGATACTGATCGCTCAATACCAATGTACGACCAGTTTTTATCTCAGCACCCCGAAAACAGAATGATGAAAAGTATGAGAATACGGCTTCAAATTTATGAAGAAATATTGGCCGGCAATCTGAATAGAATAACAGCAACAAAAGATTCTCTGGCTAATCAATATAGAGTCACCAATGCCTATGTTCTTGCCGGAACAGCACGAAGTTTATTGAAAAAAGAAATGGAAGATGAAGCTATTAAAACATTACTTCTGAATATTGAGCTATTTCCTGACGATGCCTATAGTTATTCCAGTTTAGGTGATGCCTATGTAACTCTAAACAAGGCACAAGATGCCAAAAAGTATTTTGAGCTGGCCCTGGAAAAACTACCTGAAAATGAAATCGAATCAGGATCCTATCAAGAAAGGTTACGAGATGAAGTCATAGAAAAAATTGAATCTCTATAATCAAAATCGTTAATTATTTGTTTGTTATCACAGCCGTCTTTTTGGGGGCGGCTTTATTATTGCTCCTTCTCAAATATCAACTATAGTGGAGTATAAACTAATATTTACTCAATCACTCCGTTGTTATATGTAAGTACATGTTCCCATTTTGCTGAGTCTGCCTCAGGAACAACTTTCCAGAAGAAGTATTTCCCGTTGTCTCTGTCGCCTGCAGCGTTAAAGATTATATTGCCTGTAACACCGTTAAGACTTGCACATGTCGAAATAAGGTTTTCTTTAATTTCAGATAGTGACGCATCTTCACCAACTGCATCCATCACTTTCGCCGCGGCAATTAATGCGTCGTAAGCAACCAGTGCAAATTGACTCGGAGTACGATCTATCATTGATGTGAGGCGTTCCGTCAAAACAATTGATTCTGCTGTAGAGGTTGATCCGAAAATAGGAGAGGTGAATTCAACAGTTTTCGCAAAAGCAGTTCCGTTCGGATAGTAAGTAAAAAGTTCATTTGAATTTACATATCCGTCACATCCGTACCATTTTACTAAACCAAGTGTACTATCTTCGTAAGCTAGTTCAAGAAGCAACGAACCGACATCGAGACTTATCATCTGAATAGCTGTGGTTGAAGTGTTGGCGCCGGAAAGAAAATCACTAACCATTTCACTCAGTCCCGCGAGATATTCTCTTAATTCCGATTCGCGTGCGCCTATATATGACACTTGCCCGATAAATGTTCCACCTTTGGCTTCAAACTTTTCTTTCATAAGTGAGGTTAAGGAGTGACTCCATCTATTATCAAGATAAAACAAGGCTAAATTTCTTATACCTTGCTGCCACATAACCTCAACAGTTGCCTCGGCCATTTGGGAGTCATCCGGTACAGCTCTATAGATGTTGTCCCCGGCGACTGCCAGTTCCGGCATGGTGCTGCTGGGGCTTATCACAATATTGTTCGAAGAATTTATCTGGTCTTTTATTCCAACCACTTCCATACTTGTTGAAGGTCCTATTGTAATTCGAATATCTTGTGAAATAAATGATTCCATGTGTAATTTAGCCGTGGTGGAATCAGTTTTGGTATCAGCATAGACTAGATTTATTCTTGTGGCTTTATTTTCACTTTCAAATACACTATTAATATCCGTTACAGCGAAGTTAAGGGCGGCAAGAATTTCTACGCCTCCTGAAGCAAAGTCGCCCGACTGAGGAATTAAAGCGCCGATAGATATTTCATTCAACTCTATTGTTTCATTCCCGGAATCAGAACATCCGTAGGATAATAAAAATGTAATCAACAAACACAAAACTGCAATATTCCTGAACATTATTCTTTCTCCGCTTCTGTTTATCAGTTTTCAAGTTCCAAACGGGCCTTTTTGGGATGCACACGAGGCGCATACTCAATATCACCTTTTTTAGCAAGTGCTTTCCCGGTCCATGGTCCCGCATCGTGTTCTCCGAGTACTCCCTGTTCCAGCCATGCAGTAATCCTGCTGACACGCCGCGGGTATTCATAGTAAACGAAACCTCCCTCCATATTAAGACTGGACTCATCATTGAATTTCAAATTATAAACAATGTGTCCTCTGCTCCAGCCTGAATCGAGAGCCATAACAGTTAGTTCTTCGTATATCGGATCATACATCGCGGTGCATGATCCCTCAAATACAAATGAACCTGATTGATACCACAGGTGCCCAGTATACGAGGTAATATTGTTTCTTACTCTGTTTACATTCAGACAAATTTCCCAGCGATCAATATCCAAAACAACGACATCGTAAGCCGCGCGGTTCGGATTTATGGTTATTTTTTGAAGCGGTCCGTTATCTGATTGTTCAATAATGGGTTCACTAACATTCGCTGGTCCTTCCGTATCACGATCGAGTGTGCATGAAACGACAAGTAGTGTAATCACAAGTGAAAAAATAAAAAGTAATCTTAAGTTTTTCATCTTATATACTCCGTTTGATGTTATGTTAATCCCCTTAACTTCTGAATAAGGCAAGTTTTGTACGTAACCTTATTCTCGCAGATTGTTAACCAGATATATTTTATGCAATACAATTGGTGTTCGAAAATTTATTGAGACCCTGGAGTATTAATAACAGGAAATATTTTCATTTTGGTGTAAGTCCTTGTTGGTAAGATAATATTTTTTTATAAAAAAAAGGCTGTCATGTTGTTTGAAAATTCAAATATTTATGTTTTTGAAATCTGTTATCTGCTATTCATTGCAGCCGTCTATTTGGACGGCTTTCTTATTTCCTCTTTGCCCATTATAATTTATATTGGTATGTAAACCTATCAACAATAATACGGGTGTTTTATGAATAACTTTCTAATTAGACGCGCGGATAAAAAAGACATTGAAACCCTTGTCAACTTTAATGAAGCAATGGCCATTGAGACTGAGAATAAAATACTGGATATACCAACGCTTACCAACGGCGTTACTCGATTATTACAGAATCCTGAAAATGGATTTTACTTACTGGCTGAGGTAGATGGTGAGGTTTGTGCCTCACTTATGATTACTACAGAATGGAGTGACTGGCGTGATGGAATATTCTGGTGGGTTCAAAGTGTTTTTGTTGTGCCTGCTCAGAGAAGAAAGGGACTCTATTCAATGATGTATAATCATGTTAAAGAATTGGCCAACGCTAACCCGGATGTTTGCGGTTTCCGGTTATATGTTGATAAAGAAAACGCTCCGGCTCAAAGCACATATGAAAAGTGCGGAATGGAGAAAACCAATTACCTGCTGTATGAAGAAATTACAAGAAAATAAGATTCCGGAGATGCCATGAAAAGAAGAGATTTTTTTAAGTTAGGCGGAATGCTTGCTGCCGCATCAACTTTGCATGCAAATCCGATTTCTCTATTAAAATCCTCCCCTGTTCAAAAACCAAATAGTGGAGTAAACTTTCTTGGTGAAGGATTGGATCTCACTCCTGCAGATTTCGTAGAAATACTTATGAGAATGGTCGAGGAGGGGAAAATAAAACCTGACTACTATTCAAATGGTGGAATTGTTGAAGAATTGGAAGAGAAATTTGCAAAGCATCTTGGCAAAGAGTGTGCTGTCTTCTTCCCAACAGGTACTCTGGCAAATCAAATTGCTATAAGAAAATTAGCGCTCGGAAAGAAAAGAGCCATAGTACAAGCTGAGAGTCATATTTATAACGACTGTGGTGATTGCGTTCAAACGCTTAGTAATATTAATCTTGTTCCGCTTGGTGCAGAACAAGCTTCATTTACTCTTGCTGAAGTTGAAGCAGTTATAAAGAAAACTGCAAGTGGTAGAGTGAAAGCACCCATTGGTGTCATTTCCATCGAGTCTCCGGTGCGCAGAAAAACAGGAGAAGTTTTTGGCTTTGAAGAGATTAAAAGAATTTCGGATTACGCCAGAGCAAATGATATAAAGATGCACATGGATGGCGCCCGATTGTTCGCTGAAGCAGGACATACCGGTAGGAAACCATCAGACTATTCACCTTACTTCGATACAATATATACTTCCCTTTATAAATGTTTTAGTTCCGGGTCAGGCGCAATGCTTGCCGGCACAAAGGAATTTTGTGAGGACCTGTATCATACACGCCGCATGTTCGGTGGCGGGCTTCCAAATGTATGGCCCTTTGCCGCAATAGCAATCAATTACGTTGATAACTATATTGAAGAATACAAAGCCGCCAGAATTAAGGCAGAAGTATTATTTGAGTATTTGAACAAGAACACAGATTTAACAATCACACATATTCCTAATGGAACAAACCTCTATCAAGTGAGAGCCAACGAGGGAGACCTTACTGAAATCGCAATAAAATTAAGTAAGCAGAATGTATTAATGCGATCTCCACGAGCCGGAAGCAACGAGACCCTGCTCGCTATTAATCCCTCGCTTAATAATATGACGAGTGAAAAGTTAAAAGAGGTTTTCGCTTATGCATTAAAGCATTAATAAATCTGAGCAAGATTTGTGAAGATGTCTTCTTACAAATTCATTATAATATCACCGGTGATTATTTCATTGGGGTTTTTTTATGAGTTTCAAAAACGAACATGCAGAAATCATTGACTGGCTTTTAGATGGTGACCCTTCCGTAGTCTATCAAACAAACCGCGATCTTCTCGGGAAATCCGAAAAATCATTAGCGGCAGATCGAAAGAAAATTGCAGGAAGCGGATGGGGCAAGAAATTATTGGATTTTCAGGATGATGATGGGAAATGGTCAGGAGGATTCTACACACCAAAATGGACCTCAACAACATACACACTTTGTCTACTCCGTCGGCTGGGACTTGAACCAAAACACCCTAAGGCAATAAAGGCCTGCAAATTATTAGCGGAGAATGGAATCAACGAAGGGGGTGGAATCGGTTATGGTTGGCCCACGTACCCACGAGGCGAAACCTGCGTTACGGGAATGACACTGGCATTTTTTGCCTATTTTCAACTTAAAGAAAAACGATTGGCTGAAATAGTGAAATATCTCCTTAAAGAACAAATGCCGGACGGCGGTTGGAACTGTCGAAGACATCGTGATAACACTTCTCATAGCTCGTTTCACACAACCATAAATGTCCTGGAGGGATTGCTTCAATACCGAACCAGTATAAAAGATGATAATGATATTCAGGCTGCCCAGGAAAAAGCACATGAGTTCCTGCTTCAACATAGACTTTATAAATCCCATAGAACCGGGGAGATAGTCCATAATACAATGACACGTTTCTCCTTCCCACCCAGATGGAAGTATGACATAATGAGAGTTTTGGATTATTTCCAAATGGCAAATGTGCCATACGACGAAAGAATGAATGATGCGTTAACAATTGTGACAAATAAGATGAAAGATGGTAAGTGGCCCCTTCAGCAAAAGCATTCCGGCACAGTTTTTTTCGATCTTGAACAAACAGGTAAGCCAAGTAGAATAAATACACTACGAGCGCTCAGAATTCTTAAAAAATATGAAATCAACATGCCCTTAAAAATATTGGCATAATAAGCCTAATATGGATATTATTACAGGTGAAAAATTTGATGTAGGGGACGGTCTGGGATCGTCCCCTACATTTATGATAAACAGTTTAGGAATAAGATGAAATCTACTTTAACAACATTGACCATTGTTCTCTTTTTTTCAATAAACCTTTTCGCTCAGGAAATTGATCCGGGCGAGTATAAAATTGAAAAAAGTCAACTAGAAGAAAAAAAAGCTGAATTATTGAGTGAAAAGGAATCCCTTGAACAGGAATTCATTTCAATGCGCCGTAAAATTGAAGAGCTGGAAGCTTCCATTAATGTTGCCTGGCCAGCGTACCTTAACAAGAAATATGGAAAAATAGATGGTGGTAATCTTGCTATGGGAAGAATCTGGAAAGGAATGACGAAAGAAATGATGATGGATATTTGGGGGCAACCAGACAAGCAACATACAGACCGATTCAGTTATGGTGTTTTCACGCAATTATATTATGGTAAAATCACCTACTTTTTTAAGAATGGAAAAATGACTGATTGGGAAGAGGTAGAATAGATTATTAGAACCCAGATATTAGATATTAGACAAAAACATTAGGTTTTTATACTGGGCGAATTGAATTCGCCCTTTTTTTTGATTTGTTATCTTTCTCTAACATCTAAATTCTAACCGTCTTTGAGTCTAAATAAAAACCCCAGCCAGCACTTTGCCAACTGGGGTTCATCAACGATTATAGGGGATTTGGGGGAGTTTTACTAATTAGTTTACATGAATGTCTAATTTTTTTGGTTTTGCGTCTTCTGCTTTTGGAATGGTAATCGTTAACTGACCATCCTTAAAATTCGCTTCAATTTTTTCAACAACAACTTTTTCCGGAACTCTGAAAGATCTGAAGTATCTACCAAAACTTCTTTCAACTCTGTGGAATGTTTTGCCTTTTTCTTCACTTTCATTCTTTCTTTCACCACTGATTGTTAGTTGACCGTCAATATATTCCAGTTTAAGATCTTTCTTTTCAACGCCTGGTAAATCAGCATGTACAAAGTAATTGTTGTCATCTTCAGCTATATCAGTTAATGGTGACCATACAGCATTTTCGTATTCATCATTTGATTCTTCATTGCCAAATCTGTTGAATACACCATTCCATACACGGTTAAGTTCTCTTTCAATGTTGCGAACTTCTTTTGCGGGGTTAAATCTTACTAGTGTCATTTTAATTCTCCTTTATTTTGTTAAACCTGTTTGTTAAGGTTGATTATGTTTGCTTATATTAATCCAAACTACGTGCCAAATTGATTTTGGTTAATTTTCGCCACTTTTTAAAATTGCCAAACATTGAGCCAGTCACTTTGGCTTAACATGTGTCATATACGTAGTTTTTATCTGACAGATATCAAGCCATAATGTCGCACACAACGAAAGACATTTATTCCGATTTTCATTGTAACATTTTGAACTGCCTCCTAGTCTTTAAAGATAATAGGAAATCAAAACCAGGGGAAGAATGCTAAAAAACTACATCAGAATCGCCTTTAGAAGCTTAATCAGGCAAAAATTCTACACTTTCTTAAATGTTGCGGGTCTCGCTATTGGTATGGCATGTACTATTCTAATACTCTTATTCATTTTCGATGAGTTGAACTACGACACTTACAATGCGAATGCGGAAAACATACATCGCGTATATGTTGACGGATCATTTGGCGGCAAAGAGTTTACAGGAACATATAATCCCGCTCCACTAGCCAAAACATTAGTAGCAGATTACCCTGAGGTATTATCAGCCACCCGATTCAGAATGCAGGGAAATTTTATGGTTCGGTACGGGGATAAAAATCTAAAGGAAACAAATCTTGTCTATACTGATACTGAAACTTTCGAGATATTTTCATTTCCATTTATAAGCGGTGATCCATCTACTGCTCTTGATGATCCAAATACTATAGTTATTACGGAAACTATAGCAAAAAAATATTTTGGAAACGAAGACCCATTGGGAAAAACTGTTATTCTTGATAATAAGGATGGTTACGAAATTACTGGTGTGATAAAAGATCTCCCCAAAAACTCTCATTTTAACTTTGATATCTATATAACGCTGGAAAGCTATGAAGATTCAAAAAGCGATATGTGGCTTAGTCAGAATTATCAGACCTACCTTCTTCTGGCAGATGGCGCCAACCCAAAACATCTTGAAGAGAAATTCCCAGCTTTGCTCGAAAAATATTTTGATCCTCAATTACAGCGGGCAATGGGTGCTACACTCAAAGACCTTCAGTCAAAAGGGGGGCGTTACAATATGCTGATGCAACCACTTAAGGATATTCACCTCTATTCACATATGTCTGGCGAAATGGGGGTTAACGGGGACATTAAGTATGTATATATTTTTGGTGCGGTGGCTCTCTTCATTCTACTCATAGCCTGTATAAACTTCATGAATCTTTCAACAGCCAGGTCCTCTAACAGAGCAAAAGAAGTGGGCATAAGGAAAGTGCTGGGTTCCTTTAAGAAGCAATTAATTGCTCAGTTTCTAACCGAATCCATGGTTATAAGTATTGCTGCTTTTCTGATGTCCGTAGGAATTGTATTTCTTGCTCTCCCCTACTTTAACCAACTTACACTGAAATCATTTAGCGGAGTGGAATTGCTTAATCCTGTCATGATATTTTCCATGTTTGCCATTTCACTTTTAGTCGGTTTTTTAGCTGGCAGCTATCCGGCGTTTTTCATTTCAGCATTTCAACCGGTAGCTGTTCTTAAAGGAGAGATTCGTAAGGGAGCGAAAAGTGGATGGTTAAGAAGCACTCTGGTTGTATTCCAGTTCGCTACATCAATAATACTTATTGTAGGCACTATTGTTGTCTATACTCAACTACAATATATCCAGAATAAAAAAGTTGGGTATGATAAAGATCAGGTAGTATTAATTAAAGACACATGGCTCATGGATAACGTTAACGGTTTTAAGGAAGAGTTAAAGCAACACCCAAATATTATTAATACCACAGCCAGCAGTTTTTTGCCCATTGAATCAAACAGAAGCTCAACGGTGTTTTTTAAGGAAGGTGAGGTACTTACAAGTGAAACTACTTCTATTCAGATATGGAGAATAGACGTTGATTATGTTTCTACACTTGGGATGGAAATAGTAAAAGGAAGAAATTTTTCGGAAGAATTTGCCTCCGATTCAAACGCCATAATGATTACAGAATCATGTGTTAAACAATATGGACTTGGCGAAAATCCTATTGGAAAAAGACTTGGAACCATTGATATTGATGATGATGGCAACCAAAAGTATATCTATTTTAATATTGTTGGAGTTGTAAAAGATTTCAATTTTGAATCCCTCCACCATGAAATTACGCCTGTACTTTTTCGTTTAGAAAAAAGTACTTCTATGGTGAGCGCTAAAATTATGGCTGAGAATGTTCCTTCTACATTAGAATTTATTGAAGCCAAATGGAATGAATTTGCCCCCGGACAACCTTTTGAATACTCATTTATGAATGAGGATTTCAATAACACTTATAAAGCCGAACAACGAATTGGCAATATCTTTACAGTGTTTTCGGGGTTAGCGATATTCATTGGCTGCCTGGGTCTGTTAGGTTTAGCAGCTTTCACTGCTGAGCAGCGCACAAAGGAAATTGGAATACGTAAAACTTTGGGTGCAACCATTTCCGGAATTGTATTATTGCTGTTAAGAGAGTTTGGAATCCTGCTGGTGGTTTCATTCGTTGTTGCAGCTCCAATAGCATATTTCACTATGAATTCATGGCTGGAAGATTTTGTCTATAGAATTGATTTAGGAATTTTACCATTTGTGTTAGCAGGGCTTTTCGCTTTCATTGTTGCGATTGTTACTGTTAGTTTTCATGCAATCAAGGCGGCCAGTTCCAATCCTGTTGATTCATTAAAATTTGAATAACTTTCTCCAAAAGTGCTTCCCCTGAAGCCACAAAAAAGACCAGCTTAAATCTTAGTAAGCTGGTCTTTTTTTACATAGAAATAATTTAAAGGCAAATACTAAATCAAATGTTTCTGTTCAAAAGGCTCGACTGTGCCAAGGGCAGGAGAACATGCCGATCCCTCACAAAATCAAATTCAAGATTTAGAACCTGTCCGACAGGCGGGTTCATAATTAAAAGCTTTCGCAATTCTATTCATTGCGAAGCGATTCAACCGGATTTAAGTTAGCCGCCTTAAATGTGTGATAGCTGATTGTAAGTATAGCTACCACTAGTGCCACAATAGCAGACCCAATAAATAAGAGAGGATCCATGTCGGTTCTGTAGACAAAGGAATCCAGCCAACTGTTCATTGCTAAATAAGCTATGGGGGCAGCCAGTACACTTGATATTATTACCAGTAGGGCAAAGTCTTTGGAAAGCATATACATAATACCGGAGACAGTAGCTCCAAGTACTTTCCTCATTCCTATTTCTTTTGTTTTTTGTTCGCCTGTATAAGCAGCTAATCCAAACAAGCCCAGACACGCGATCAAAATTGCAAGCCAGGTGAAGTTAGCTACGAGAGCAGCAAACTTTCTATCATTTTCAAAAAGCTGCGCGAATGATTCATCAAAGAAGGTATATTCAAAGGGATAGGATGGATAAACCTCCTTCCATAATTTTTCTATCTGACCTAAAGAGGATGAAACATCCGCAGCGCTGGTTTTAATAGAAAGCATTCTGGAAGCATTCGGCACATAATTGATGATGAGGGGTTCAATCTTGTGTTGCATGTTTTCAAAGTGAAAGTCTTTGATAACGCCAACAATGGTTAAAGATGGACGCCTTTCAAAATTAAATTTCTTACCTATAGGGTCATCCCAACCTAGTTCTCGGGCAGCGGATTCGTTAATCATAACCGATTCCTGTTCATCAGCCGGAAATTCTTTGGAGAACGCTCTGCCTTTTGCCAATTCCATTCCTACAGTATTAAAGAAGTTATCATCAACCCACATTACGCTGCATACCCATGTTTCGTCCGCATTGTAGCCGTCTGGTCTAATACCCCCCCATCTTGCCATTCCGTTACCAGGCATAGTTGAGGACGCTCCCACACTTTTAACACTGCTAATATTTCTTAATTCATTCTTAAAAGTTTCCGCCTGATTTTGCAGAACCTGATTATCCAAAGCTATATTAATAACCTGTTCTGGTTGAAACCCAAGGTTTTTATTTTGGATATACTCAAGCTGGTTGTACGCAATTGAAGTACCAATAATCATTGCAATTGAAGCCGTAAATTGGGTCACAACCAATACTCTGCGAAGCCATATTCCGCTTTTGCTCGTTCCAAAACTTCCCCGCAATATTGTAATGGGCTTGAATCCTGAAAGAACGAACGCCGGGTAAATGCCGGACAATAATCCCAAAAGAGTAATTGATCCGACCAAGCCAAGCAGTAAATTCGTATTTGTAAAAAAATAAAGAATGAAGCTGCCTTTAATTGGCAGTCCTAGCATCGGTGCGAATGCTTCTACGAGTAACAATCCTATTATCAAAGAAGCAAAACAGAGTATCACCGATTCGAGAAGGAACTGTAAAATCATCTGACCTCTTGCTGCGCCAACAACCTTTCGCAAGCCAACTTCCTTAGCTCGGTTAGTTGATCTGGCTGTAGCCAGGTTCATAAAATTGAATGCGGCTATTATAATAATAAAGAAAGCTACAATGATAAGAGTGTATACGTAGTCTATATCAGTTTTAAATTGATTGTGACCATCATAGAGAATCCCTGATGAATGAAGGTGTGCATCAAGAAATGGTTGTAGCTGCTGACCAAAAGTACCCCATTCAACATGTTCACGCAAAAGCGGCATTAAGGCATTCTGCACCTTTTCCGCAGAGGCGGGGCTATCAAGTAAAACATAGGTCGGCATTCCAATACGCCCCCAGGATTCCAGTTGACGCGCAAGGTTAGAATCTGCTTCAGTTGGCACCAAGGAGAGAAGCACATCCATTTGAAGATGAGAATTTGCAGGAACATCCTTCATAATGCCTGTTACTTCATAGACATCTTCATTGTTTAATTCAATAGTTTTTCCAATGGGGTTCTCACTTCCAAAAAGTTTTTCTTTCCATGATTCTGTCAGCACTGCTTTACGAGGTTCACTCAGTACTCTTTCGGGGTCTCCTTGAATAAGTTCAAAATCGAATACGGAAAACAAGGACGAAGTCGTGTAGACTAAATCCTTTGTATAAAATGACTGATCCCCTATAGTAATAAGCTCTCTTCCGGAATCTCTGTATCTTACCTGCTCAACAACTTCAGGTAACTCCTCCTTTAAGGCTGGCCCCATGGCCATGAAATTTATTCCGGCAAGGTTTTCACTGACACCAAGATTATTATCTTCCAGCAAAACCCTGTAAATACGGTCAGCCTTTGAGTGGAATTTATCAAATGAGAATTCGAAACTGACATAGAGGAAGATTAAGATACTTGAAAAGATAGCTATTCCTAATCCGAGTATATTAATAATGGATGTGCTTTTATTCTTCCAAAGATTTCTAAAAGCTATTTTAAGGTAATTGTTTAACATGAATACCCCCTTTGTTTATTAGAACTAGTAAACGTTCCCAGATAAGAATTATTGTATAAAATAGAAATATTTTCTCCATTAGACTATTCAAAACCCATAAATATCCCTTCGTTAACATTTTTTAACAAAAATTGAGTAGTGGCAAGATCAAAACTAAAATATTTAATAAATATCTCACTCCTATCGTTGATAATCACTTAGTGCCGTTGTATTTTGCATACATTATTGAACTTACCGGAAAGACTATTCTTATGGCAAATATTATTGCAATTGTGTGGGATTACGATGGAACTCTTGTCGATACACGTCAAAAAAACCTTAGTGTAAACCGAAGAATTATTTCACAGATAACTGGAATTCCTGCTGATGTTTTTTCATCGCTCCGATCCCTGGCAAATTACGATGTTGTTCAGAAAGAAATGACCAACTGGCAGGATCTCTATCAAAAAAATTACGGTATGAACCACGACCAAACGGTTAGAGCAGGACAACTTTGGAGCGAGTATCAAAAAGAAGATGACACTGATACTCCAATTTATTTTGGTATAAAAGAAGTTGTAGAATCGCTTAGGCATCTTCCGCAAGGCATCTTTTCTCAAAATTCTAAATCTCAGATTGAAAATGTTCTTAACAAGAATAAATTGTCAAATTCTTTCAATTCAATTATTGGATATCAGGAACTTGAGCATGGTCATCAGAAACCGGAACCCCATGGATTACTGGAATCCGTTAAAAACCTCACCTCTAATGAATGTGGCATAGTATTGTTCATTGGTGATCATGTTACAGATTTCAAGTGTGCAATTAATGCAAATAGTTATTATTTCAAAAATCATATACGAATAACCGTAAAAACAATTGGTGTTAATTATACACCTGATGCTGATCCTTCTTCCTGGGAAGTTCGTCCCGATTTTATTGCAGATAGACCATTGGACATTCTTGAAATCGCGGGTAATCTTGAAAGAGAGTCTAATGATTAAATCCAGAATTTCAATTAACCCAACTCCACCTTTCAGCTTTAAGAATACAATTTATTCTCATGGATGGGCAGCTCTCAGACCTAATGTTTATGATAAAGAATCAAATAAATTCACACGAATCGAATTACTCGACTCAAGGAAGGTTGTAAAACTTACTTTGACAGGAACAGATGATTATCAGAAGCCTATTGTAAATATTTATATAGAAAGTGAAACTGAGCTACTTGCTTCAGAAAAGAAAGAGATAAAAGACAAAGTAAGGTATATGTTAAGAATTGATGAAGACCTGACCCCTTTTTATAAATTGTGCAATAAAAAAGGTGGGGAGTGGAAAGAACTGACAAAGGGTCTTGGCAGATTACTACGCGGCACTTCTCTTTTTGAAGATATTGTAAAAATTATTTGTACAACAAATGTTCAATGGAGCGGCACAAAGGGAATGGCTGATCGCCTTTGCGAATTTTATGGGGAGCCATTGCCAAGCGACAAGAGTTTGCGGGCATTCCCGACGCCGGAAAAGATCGCCAGATCCAATTTAAAGATGTTTGATAAAAAAGTCCGGATGGGCTACCGCAGCGAATATGTTCATTTACTTGCAAGACAAATCATCAAGGGTGACCTCGATCTCAACAAATTTTTTGACAAGTCTACTCCAACACCTGACCTTAAGAAGGATCTCTTGAAAATTAAAGGTATTGGCTCTTATGCCTCGGCATTACTTTTGATGATGCTGGAGCGTTATGATGAAATAGCTGTGGATACTGTTTTCAGAGAGTTTATGAAACAAAAATATTACCCCGAGTTGTACCCTTCCGACAAAGAGTCAATGAAAATTTACGATGAGTGGAAGAAATGGAAATTTCTAGCATACTGGTTCGACTTGTGGCAATTTCATCGGGAGAATGTTTAAGACTGCCATTTCAAATTTCAGACAACCCAGTCCACGACTAACAGGGAATATACTATTTCAAACGATTCGAAAAGAATGTATATTGTTACACTTTTATAATTAATAAGAATTCATATGCAAGAAAATATTGTTAGGTACAAGGAGAAAGTGGATGGACTGTTGGACGACAAATTCTATTCGCATGTAAATAAATTCCTTGATGAACGAATTAATTATTTTGTTTCTCTTAAGAATCTATCTCATTCCTGGAGTAAATCCGTTGATGGAATTCTTGAGAATGATGATTGGTGGGCAGCAACCTCGGAATTTTATGACAACATTGAAAATCTTTTACAGAAAGAAAGATACCTGATGGCAAATTCTGGTTTTATTGCTAATCTCGATCAGTTTGTTTTAGCAACAAATAATCTTTTCAAGGTACAGGAAAGCGATGTTCCCTCCAAAGCAGAGTTAAAAAAAGATAAAGAAGTAAATAAAACATTCAGGGATAACCTGCTCTACTACCATATTAATAATAGGTTTCTAGAATCCCTCTTAACCGATTTTGAAGATCTTCTCTCTAAAATAGGCAAGCAATATTTGGAATGTTATGACCTGGTACTTGAATTCAATAATACTACTTTAAATCCTGAACTAGCCCTCTCCCAAAGATCCGTTAAAGCAATTACATTCATTAACGAAAAACTACTTGAATTAGAGGAATCGACAAAACTTTTAAAGTCCAATTTCCCAACTACTATTAGCAATATATTCGAGGATCTTGAGAAATACCTCACCAATAAACCAGATGAAAAATTTAAAACTGAGATCCTACTTGAGAAACTATCCTTTAAGGAAGTTAAAAAAAGTGATATAGAATTTGATGATAATTGGAGAGAATTTAAACAGAACTTTGACAATTATTTTTTGGCATTATTTGATACTACTGAATTTCTGGAGGACATACTTTGGTTCAACGCCAGATTAAGAAATGAATATTTTTTAGTGTTAAAGAAATTTTTCGAAACAGAAAAGTATCTTGAGGAAAATGTTTTCAGTCAACTTGATAATCTAATAAGTAATTCCAGAGTGAAAATAGAAAACAGTACTAATGAAAACTTGTCGTTGACTATTGGTGAAAATAAATCTTTTCTTTTGTCTAAAATAACAACAGAGTTAATTGTTGATTTTGTTGACCATTTTTCTATTGATGACTTTTCATTAAAAATAAAAAGCTTTATTGAAGTTGTAGAGAACAATCTTTCGGAATTTTGTAAAGATTATTCCTTCATAAAAGAGGAAGATATTGTTTTCAGGTTAAAGACTAAGGATGTTACAAAGTTTTCCCCAAAAGAATTAATAACGCCTATTGTGATTAACAGGCTTAAACAAGAACTTGAATCAATCACCAGTAACATCAATAATGACCTCATTAAATTGAACACTGACATAATCGCATATTCTGACATGGTTGAGTTCAATCTGGAAACTGCCGAATCACTTTATAATGAGAACATTGAATTAGCCGATGAATCCCGACAATTAGCAGTTGAGGGCTTGGTAAGGGCTAAACTAAGCAACGAGGATTTTACTAAAAGATTCAGAAAGGTTGGCGATCAATTTGAAAAACTCTTTATCAATGCAAGTGAAAAAGCTCTCGGAAATCTTACCGATTTCATAGATATTGATAAGCTTCTTTCAATTCGAATTCAGGCTTCAAAAGATAAAGTGATTCAGAATCTTAAAGATAAGTTCTGGGAGATCTTTAGTTTAATAAAAGTATTTGTTGTGAAAGACGTTAAGATATTTTTGAAGAAGTACGGGAGTTTTAGAAAAAAAATAATAGCACTCTCAAGCAGGGTAGGACTTACATCTGAAGGGTTGGGGTTATCCGAAGAATTATCAAAGTATCTTTTACAGGTTTCATCAACTCTAAGTAAACTACCATATATTTATAGAAAAATATTCGAGAATGAACCGGTTTTAAAGGAAGATTTATTCTTAGGACGCAGAGATGAAATTGCCAAATTCACTTGGGCATTCAGAAGATGGAATAGTAGCATACCCACTTCCATACTAATTGTGGGTGAAAAAGGAAGTGGTACTTCCTCTATGATAAATATAGCCCTAAGAAGAATTTTTTCAGATTTTGTTGTTTTAAGAAAAAAATTAGAGTCAACTGTATATAAAAGTGATGACTTACTGACTGAGCTAAAAAGTCTTTTCGAACTGCCCGATGTAAATAGTATTGATGAATTAATTGAAAGCATTAATTCATATAAATTGGGAAAAATTGTTGTCATTGAGAACATTGAGGATTACTTTTTAAAAATTGTTAATGGATTTGATGGGATCAAAAATCTTCTGAGGATAATCTCTGAGACAAATGAAAAGATTTTCTGGATCGCAACCTGCAACATCTATACCTGGAAATATTTAAATGCTACTCTGAATATAAATGATAGTTTTACTTCTGTTATAAAGTTAGCTGAACTATCTCGGGATGATATCCGGGATATTATAATGAAGAGACATAAGATTAGTGGATACAAGTTAAAATTTTCACTTTCGGACGAACTGGCTCGTAACTCATCCTTCAACAAAAAAAACGAAGAGGAAAAACAAAAGATATTAGGGGATGAATTCTTTGAAAAAATAAGAGAGCTTTCTCCTAATAACATTGCTATCTCACTATTTTTATGGTTGAGATCAATAAGTGATTTCAAAGATAATGAGATTTTGATAAATACAAATATGCACAGAGATTTTTCTTTTTTGCAATTATTACGTCCACAAAAACTGCATTCATTAGCCGGGATGATTATTAACGATGGACTCACGGTAGAAGAGCACTCTCTTATTTTTAATGTCACGCATAATGCCAGCAAATCACTATTGATGTCCTTAGAAGATAGTGGTATTATATTTCAGACTAAAACTAAGTACAAAATAAACTTCCAGTTGTATCAGCCAATTATTAATCTTCTAAAAAACAAAAACATTTTACATTAGGATATATAACGTGAAGAGCTTAAAAAAATATAGATATTACTTATTGTTTATAAGTGCATTTATTATCTCGTCAAACATTCATGTTGCCCAGACCATTGATAGTACGAATGTTGTTGTAGACTCCATGAAAACCGCAACAACAGTAACCGATAGTCTAAAAACCGAAGACACCCCTTCGGAAAGTATGAAGTTAATCGAGAGCATAGTTCCTGACGAAGCCATCACAAATAAGCTGTCTGATGTCTTTTCTCCCGCTAAAATTATTTGGGCTATAATTTTTCTTCTTATAAGTTTTTTTGTCATCAAATTTATTAATAAGATTTTATCCCTAATTTCAGAGAAGAGTGCCAGATATAGAATAACACTAAAAGGATTCATACCTATTGTAAGAATTGTTGCCTGGACAGCTGCTTTATCCATTGTGATAATAGTAATATTCGCCCCGCCTATTGAGTCTCTGGTTGTTGTTACTGGCTCCCTGGGTTTAGCCGTTGGTTTCGCCTCACAAGATATATTAAAGAATATTTTCGGCGGTATTATGATAATTTTCGATCGTAGTTTTCAGGTCGGGGATAAGATTGAAATTGGGGAGTATTACGGTGAAGTGTTAAATATTGGACTGCGTTCCACAAGAATAGTTACTGCTGATGATTCTGTTGTCAGTGTTCCGAATGGAGATTTAATTTCGAAAGCCTTATCCAACTCAAATTCAGGGGAAGCCAATTGCCAGGTAGTTGCAGAAATTTATTTGCCACCATATATTGATACAGCAAAAGTCAGGGATATTGCAATCCAATCTGCGCAAGTCTCCAGATATGTTTATTTAAATAAGCCAATCGCGGTTATATTCAAAAACGAAGTAAATTATGGCAAGCCCTACTTAAAAATGAGATTAAAAGCCTATGTACTTGATATCCGATATGAATTCGCTTTTATGAGTGATATGACAGAAATAACCATGAGAGAGTTGATGAAGCACGAGCTTGTAACTAAGGAAGAGTTAGCTGGTAATTTCAGACAGCCATGATATTGTTGTTATTCATTCCGCACTTCTTTATTGTTGACTAATTTCAACGTTAAATTAATATAAAGAAGCAGGTTCCCCATAACCATGTAAAATCAAAGAAGTCATTCTACTTGCGCTTAATTGTCAACTCCAATCATAAATAAATCTACTTACATGTTTTCTTTCTAACGTTAGCTGCCCAAAATTACACTATTGTAATATCTGGAAAGAACTTTTATTTCTGAATATTGTTTACATTCTAGAATAATTCTGAGGCAAATGTGATTTTATCCGACAAAAAAATACTTGAAGAAATAGAATCAGGAAAAATTAAAATCGAACCATTCGACAGAGAAGCACTCGGTACAAATAGTTACGATGTTAAACTCGGGAAATGGCTTGCTGTTTATACTTCCGAAATACTGGATGCAAGAGTCCACAATAAAATTGAGAGATTTGAAATTCCTAAAGATGGATATATACTTCTTCCATCTAAGCTTTATCTTGGAGTAACTGAAGAATATACAGAAACATTTGACTATGTCCCTTTCCTGGAGGGAAAATCGAGCGTGGGGAGATTAGGCATCGATATACATGCCACCGCTGGCAAGGGTGACGCCGGCTTTTGTAACACTTGGACTCTTGAAATATCTGTTAAACAGCCAGTAAGAATTTATGCGAGAATGCCGATTGGGCAATTAATCTACTTCAAAATGGATGGTGAAGCTATTAACCCTTATAATAAGAAAAAGAACGCTAAGTATAATGAAAGAACTATATACCCCGTTGAATCAATGATGTTTAAAAATTTTTAGAGAAACAGATTAAAATTATGAATTAAATAACTTTTCATTTAGTAATTATTTACTTAGAATAAGCTCAACAACTCTTTCGTAATTTATCAAAAATCTGAGAAACTATGCGCACAGTTGAAATTCTTCAAGTTATTGGGGCGTTAGTTGGTTCTTTCGCTTCAATTGCTATTTCCATGGAAAACTTTGTTATTAAATACTTTCAAAAAGAAAATGCCATTAGTTCTGAGACTGCCACCAAAATGCCAGATTATACTAAAATAAAAAAGTGGCGAACTGATCGACTTATAATTCATGGGGTTCTAAAGTGTACAAAATCTAATAAATATTTTTATGATAATACCGCAAGAACCACTCTGAGAAAAAAAAGATTAATGATTGTTATTCCGTCAGTATTAATATTTATTGGAATTGTCTTGCTGTTACACCTTATTTAACCAATAACACCTATTAATGAATAAGAGTATAGAAACAGTTTCTCTTGATGAAATGTTAATTTCCCATTGATACTACATTACAGGTCACAGTTTTCGTTACCCCATCTATCATCTGAATTATGTCCATTATTGTCGCCCCAATTGAAGCGAAATCAGAGTCCTGAAGAATGACTATCATATCATAAGGGCCCATAAGTGCATCCACTTGATAAACATTATCCAAATTTTGAAGTGCTCTAAAAACTGATTTAGCTTTCCCCATCTTAACGTTTATTAATACATAGGCTGTGGCACTCATAAATTCTCCTATTTAATTATTATCGTTTAAAATCAATCCTCAAAAGGGAAAAAATCAACAGGGAGTATTTTAATAACAAATCTCAATCCCAAATTGGTTCTAATATTCAGAGCAATTTTCCCTGCCAATGATTAGATTTAAATGGAGTGAGAATAATCTATTGTTGGATTTAACAAAAAAAAATTGAATCAGGTGAGTAAATTGAAGACTATTGAAATTTTCCAACTACTTTTAGCCATTGTCATTATTGTTGAAGCAACGGCTCTCACCATTGGTATGGCAATTATAAAAAAGAATAAAAAGTGGCTTACGGTAAGAAACATAATAATTTTAATTGTGGATTTAATCACGGGTGGGATTTTATTATGGATTTCGATTAACTCCCTTTCAAATTATTCTTCAGTGCTAACAGAAATATATATTGCTATTATTGCATCACACATATATAGACTTGCTGAAGATTTCCTGCCAAGAGAAGTGAAGTTCTGCTTTAATAAACCACTTGTTATCATAAATTACATAAAGCTATTTGCGGCACTTATTATTGCAACAATAATATTCGTTTTGTGATTTTAGCATTTTTCGCTATTTTATGTGAAACAACTGAAAAGACCTCCAATGATCATCGACAATTAAGCAAGCCAAATAACGCTCGTAGGTTTTAATACTTTATATGCCATTATCTTAGTCAGATATTTAACTTGGAGGACAGAATGTACTATCCTATATATTTTCTGCTTATCATCTTTGCAATCTCAACTATAGCACAAACATCTTCCAGTTCTTTGCTTGAAGAAGAACTTTCTTACAGTATTGGTGACATAAGTATTTCCGGAACACTTACACTTCCAAATCGTAAAACTCATCATCCTGCAATTATATTAATCTCAGGCGGATATCCGGATAATCGTGACGCTGAAATTATGGGGTTCAAACCTTTTAGAATATTAGCAGAGGAGTTTGCCTCGGCTGGCTACGCTGTTTTTCGATTTGATGACCGAAGTATAGGGAAATCTACTGGTGAACACCCTTGGCAGTATACAGTTTATGAACTTGCGGACGATATATTAGGAGCAATAGATGAATTGAAAAAACATCCCAATATTGACTCGTCCAAAATTGGATTATGCGGACACAGCTTTGGAGCTATCATTTCCCCTTACCTAAAAAGTAAAGCGCCCGAAATTAATTTTATAATCTCAATAGCAGGCTATGCCACCACATTTGAGACCCAATGGTTAGAGTATAGAAGGCATACACTTGAATTGTCAGCAATTCCTGAAAGTGAAATTCAGGGAATAGTTAATCATGACCAATTGATGATGGCCATCTCGCGTGATAAAAACGAGAGAGGAAGGGTCAGTAGTAACCTTAAAAAACTTGCACTAAGTGAATACAATAATCTTTCTCCTGAAGACAAGCTAATATTTCCCACCTACGATTCTTATAAATTCAATAGTTATTACGGGGCCTTCAGCGAAATGATAAATACGGACTTTGCTCAATCACTATTGGACTATTACCCGGTTGACTATTACTCCTCGCTGGATTGTCCAATTCTCTTCGTTCTGGCCGAAAAAGATGATTCAGTTCCAATCGACTATCATAAACCATTAATTGAAGAAGCAATATCAGGTATGCCATATGCAACTATCGTGACAATACCCGAAGCCAATCATTATATGACTTATGATTATAGTACTGAGATGAAATTTGTTGATGGATTCGTTTCCACACTTAAAGATTGGTTAACAGCTTTGAAGGAATGATCTTTTCATTCCTTCAAAATATTATTTTCCAGTGTACATTTTCCAAATAGCATCAGCGTATGCAATCACTCCATGAACATAGTCATCGCTATGATTGTAACTATAGATAGCTTTTTTTCGCTGTTTATAAGGCCAGCCGTATTTTCCATATTCACGTAAATAGTTCGCCACGCTATATATAGCGTCCGGCCATGAAAACAGATCCACGTCACCATCTTTATCGCCATCTATTGCAAGGTCTAGCCTATAAGGCATAAATTGTGTATACCCGATTGCGCCGCCCCAGGACCCCTTCTGCTCAAGTGGATCATAGTTGTATAGCTTCGCGTACCTTAACAGTGCTGTCAGGGCTCTCACCGCGCTGTTGCGTAAGGCGGCGAATCTTTCCTTTTGTTTCTGGGGTGTGTCGGTATACTCATTTGGATACTCTTCTCCTTTAGCTATCATCTGTTGAATCGCATATTCCTGAGCATCTTCAAGGTAAAGCAACTGTCCCATAAAAATATTGAAAACGTAATTTTTGCCAGTAAACTCACCTAGTCCGGATTCCCACATTAAAATTGAAACTATATCTTTTCTGGAAACGCCATATTCCCTTTCAACAGCAGCAAGAATAGTCTTATATTCCTTAAGGAATTCAACACCAGCAATAATTCGCTTCTCTTTGAGAAAAACATCCTTATAGCTCTTATGTTCTTGTTTTTGGTTATATCTGCTTTTAGGCGTAGCATATCTAATAAGTTCTTTCGAATATATTTCCTGAGCAGATGGTCTTTTTAAATAATTAATAAATTCTTCTTTTGAAACGGGAAGACCATCCCCACTATCACTGGAAAGTTTTTCAATTAATTTCTTAATTGATTCATTAGCCGGTTGTCCCTCATCCGTAAATACAGTGGAATAATTCACTTTCCACGATTCTATGTCAGGATTTAGCACTTTGTTTTGTGGAAAAATAAGACCTGCAATAGATATTACAACGGTTAGTACGAAAGTAATTTTATTTATCATTAACTGATTCTCTTTGGTTTGAATGAGTACTCAATTGCTATGTAAAGAAAAAGATTCTAAACGACTAAAGCAAGGTCATATAGAATACTTCTTCAAAAATCGGAAAAAAATATTCTTTTTTAATAAGTCTGGCTAACTTTGTAGAATAAGAGTAGTGAATATCGATTATGGTTCCAAAGGACGAGAGACCATGATACCGGTCTGAATTTTATTTCGTTTAACATATTCGGCAAGACTTGCTTCGGTAATTTGAACCTTTTTACCAACATTCGGGGCATGTAGCAAATGAATTCTTCCATCATTCATCCGAATCGCAATTCCTGTATGAGCTATATCAAGTCCGTTAATATTTGTGGTAATTCCTATTATATCCCCACTCATTATGCCTTTTTCGTATTTCTCAATTTTTTCCTGTGGTATAAAGAAATAATCACGGGCTGAAATGTCTTTTTCAATTGCTGCTATGAAGTAAACAATTTCACTATTGTTTTTAAGCTGCTTGTACGAATCTGGATGAGTACTCATAAAATCAACCTTATTGGAATAGCATTCGCCACCCAGGTCTTCAGTAACGTCCTTTGCAATTCCACGCGAATCCATCTCAAAAATCCAATCAGAGAAATAATGCAGTCTGGATGGATACCCAGCTATTTTCCCATTCCTGTATCTAACATTCTGCAACTCACTCTGGTAATCATCAAATGTCATCCTCTCGGATTTTATCAATCTGGATATGACCAGACTTGATTCAAGAAAAGTATAACAATCCAATCCCGTTAGATGTATTGATAATTTTTCATCGCCTTCACTTTCAAGGCTGTGAGCTTCGTAGTCAACTCCTAAAAACGACTTTGCAATTTCTACTATTATGGTATGTATATCCTCTTCTGTCAGGTTTTGTGAAATGCCCAGCTGAAACTTCGATTCACAAACATCAACATCAGCCTGGGTGTATACCTGGGCAACCATCGATGAAAACAAAAACAATATAGCAAGTATACTTTTCATTAGAATGGAAGATCCCTTTCAGAAACGGCTTCTGTTGGAGCTGAGCTAATTTGTTTTTGATCATCCTGATATGGCAAAGCCGGGTTTTCAAATCTTGCATATTCCTTAATAAATCTTAAGGGTATATCACCGGTAGGACCATTACGTTGTTTGGCAATAATTAGTTCGGCATATCCCTCTGTCGATTCACCATCGGGTAATTGAGTAATACCATAAACCTCAGGTCTGGTTAGAAACAACACAACATCGGCATCCTGCTCAATTGAACCGGACTCTCTAAGATCTGATAGCATAGGTTTTTTATCGTGCCTTGCTTCAACAGCACGGTTTAACTGAGCCAGAGCAATTACAGGAATGTTCAATTCTTTTGCAAGAGCTTTCAGTGAACTGGAGATGGAAGATATTTCACGTTCTCTACTTTCCATCCTGGAACTGGAGGTCATAAGCTGCAAATAATCTATAATAATAAGACCAATATTTTTTTCTGCCTTAAGTCTTCTACATTTGGCTCTTATTTGAAGAACATTTTGCGCGGGAGTATCATCAATATAGATGGGCGCTTTACTCAGATTATGAATAGTCTTGCTAATCTTTGCCCCTTCTTCCGGCCTAAATTTACCGGTACGTATACTGTGAGCATTTATTTTAGATTCAGCAGAAATCAAACGTGTTGCCAACTGAATTGTTGACATTTCAAGACTGAAAAATGCAATAGCAGTATTATGTGCAACAGCCGTATTCCGCGCTAATGATAATGCAAAGGCTGTTTTACCCATCGAAGGACGAGCTGCTATTATAAGCAAATCAGATTTTTGTAAACCACCGAGCATTTCGTCCAGTTGATAATAATCTGTCTGAACAGCAAAGGTTGAGATTTTTTTGGAATGTATAGCCTCAATATACTCCATAGCGTCTTTAACAGCTTTATCCAAAGAGACGTATGATTCTTTTAAACCTTCCTCAGCAATTTTAAATATTTCAGCTTCAGCAGCATCAAGTATTTCAAAAACATCCTCTTTAGCATCATATGCCTTATGAGCCATTTGAAGCGAGGTGGTTATTATTGAACGGAGGATCCATTTTTCAAGAACAACTCTTGCATGATATTCAATGTTTGCGGCAGAACTAATATCCTGAGTTAATTTACTAAGATACGCCGCTCCACCCGAAGCTTCTGCCTTACCCTGTTTACTCAATTCTTCGTATACTGAAATTGTATCTATCGGTTCATTCGAATCAAAAAGAGAACACATAGTTTCATAAATAACCTGATTTTTCTTATCAAAAAAACATTCAGGCTTTAAGATTTCAAGAGCTTTAGGTACAGCCTCATTTTCCAAAAGCATAGCACCAAGAACTTCCCTTTCTACTTCAACTGCAGAAGGCGGCTGCTTTGTAGCTTGCCTTAATTTTTCAATGTCAACTTTATATTCAGGCTGTTGTCTAGGCATATTATTTTCCGTTTAGCTCATCTACTAATTTTTTGAATTTTTGAACATCCTCCCAACAACCGCGTTTCCAGCTTGGATTTCGCAAGAGTGCTGCTGGATGATAAGTTGCCATCACTTTAATTCC